>ENA-OPDW01000478-OPDW01000478.1-human-gut-metagenome-genome-assembly--contig:-NODE-478-length-31285-cov-3.984182_pt1 | contig 31285 bp, 24 predicted proteins | sample MGYA00241264_ERZ501508 | MGnify/ENA primary metagenome ERZ501508 (study PRJEB25962, sample SAMEA2042575) | human gut metagenome | biome: human gut; feature: human-associated habitat; material: faeces...
CGTGTGTAAGCGTAAAATATAGATTTTCTGATTTTATATCAGGAAAGAAAAAGCACAGAGAGAACACCCCGGAAAGGATTTACTTTCCGGGGTTTTTTTACGCGAGCAACGAGCCAAAGTCCGTGCCTGCACGAGACCTTGGCGACTGCCGCGATAACTTGAGAAACGCGCGAAGCGTGTGTTTCTCATAGTTTTGTGTCAGGCTGCAGAAACCGGGAATTTCCTTTTGAGAAAGAAAGGAGATTGAAGAAAATGAACAACACAACAACAAAAGCAGCAGAGACTGCGAAAAAGGCCGGAACTACGAGAAATACAGGTGTCAGAACCATGGTGCAGATTGCCATGCTGGCGGCCGTAGCTACTGTTTTGATGCTCTGGGAGGTGCCGATGCCGTTTATTGCACCGAGTTTTTATAAGATGGATCTGAGTGAAGTGCCGATCATGATCGGGGCGTTTGCGATGGGACCGCTGGCAGCGGCAGTGATCGAACTGATCAAGATTCTGCTGAACTTTGTCCTGAACGGAACAACGACCGCAGGTGTGGGAGAACTTGGTAACTTTATCATGGGATGCGCACTGGTTATGCCGGCCGGCTTTATTTATAAACAGGCAAAAACAAAGAAACATGCAATCATCGGTATGGCAACCGGAATCGTATGCATGGCAGTGGCCAGTGCTCTGGTGAATGGTCTGTTACTGCTTCCTGCTTACGGAAAAGCATTTGGTATGCCGGTGGATACCTTTGTGGAGATGGGAGCAGCCATCATTCCGGCGATCCACAGTCTGACAACGTTCTGCCTTTTCAGCGTTGCACCGTTTAATATTATAAAAGGTATTGTAGTTTCTTTGATAACTCTGGTATTATATAAACATATCAGCCGGTTGTTAAAAGGCTCTCAGGCATAATTGATCCGTCCTGTACAAGGAGCCTCCGACCGGGGTGGGAGGAATACCAGATGGGAAAAATCAATAAAGTAAACAAACAGACAACCAATCCATATCTGAATCTCTATGATCTGGATGTCGTGAATAAAGTAGGACGGGAAGGACACTATTATGTGGCATCCCGGGCGAAGACTGAGGATGACCTGAAACTGAGCAGTATCGAAAATAATGATCCGGACGGTGTGGCCATCTACAGTCTCTACGGAGAAAAGAAAGACAGGGTAGTACTGATCCGACAGTTCCGTTATCCGCTGGGTGGTTATGTGTATGAACTGCCGGCAGGACTGGTGGATCCGGGAGAGAATTATCACACCGCAGCGATCCGGGAACTGAAAGAAGAGACCGGACTGAAGCTGGAGCCGATCGTGGTGGATGACATATATCAGAAGCCTTATTATACATCCGTCGGTATGACAGATGAGTGCTGCGGAACAGTTTACGGATATGCTTCCGGTGAGATCAGTAAAAAATACATGGAAGACAGCGAAGAAATTGAAGTGGTTCTGGCAGACCGGAAGGAGGTGGCACGGATCATGAAAGAAGAACGGGTAGCGCTTCTGTGCGCCTATATGATGATGCACTTTCTTCACGATGAAGAACCCTTTGCGTTCTTACATGCCAAAGAAAAATAAATCCGTACCAGGTGCATAAAGCGGGTCAGTAATATTCACGAAAAAGAGACAGAGGAGAAAAAATATTATGGAATACTGGGATATCTACGATGAAAAGAAACAGAAAACCGGCCGTACGATGAAGCGAAACGACTGGAACATGAAACCGGATGAATACCATCTGACGGTGCTTGGTGTGCTGAAACGTCCGGATGGCCGCTATCTGATCACCCAGAGAAAGCTGGACAAAGAATGGGGTGCCGGCTGGTGGGAAGTACCGGGAGGCGGAGTCAACGTGGGAGAAGATTCCAGGGACGCAGTGATCCGCGAGATCCGCGAGGAGACCGGAATTGATGTGAGCCAGGCTGCAGGCGGCTACGCATTTTCCTATAAACGGGTGAATCCGGAGGAAAAAAACAACTATTTTGTGGATATCTACAAATTTATTCTGGACTTTGTGGATAACGATGTGAAAGTACAGCCGGAGGAAGTGGAAGGCTTTAAGATCGCCACACTCGAAGAGATCCGGGCATTTGCCCATGAAGGGATTTTCCTGCATTATGACAGTATGAAAGAAGTATTCGATTAGAGCGTGTCTGAGAAAATATAAGAAGCAGTTATTTCTGTACATCAGTAAGTGTACAGAAATAACTGCTTTTTCACTTTACCGGAAACTGCTTTTCTGTAAAGTAAAAACACTCTGTGAGGATGCGCACTGCGGCGTATAAGGCAGATGTCGCAGGCGCGGGAATGTGGCAAGACACATTCTTTGTTTTATGTAGGAAGGAACGAACTGTCAGTCCGCACAGAAAACAGCTCATGAAGATGGATATGATGGCATCCGGGGGACAGAATCGGTGATGTTGGTAAATACATACAAAAAACAAAGATGAAAATTATGCTTTTTAGCAATGGATTTTTCAGGAAAAAAGATATAAACTCAACTTATGATTAAGATACAATCAAAAGTAAAAAACGAAACTCAATGTATCCACAGAAGAAAAAGATTTATGTGGATAACAGATAACAGAAAAAAGAAAGAGGAGGATATTTACCATGAAATTAACACTGGATGGAATCAAAGATCGTCAGGCATGGGAAAAAGCAGGTATCAAACTGCCGGGGTATGATGTGGAAGCAGTATCGAAGAAAGCAAAAGAAGCACCGGGATGGGTACATTTTGGAATCGGAAACATTTTCCGTGTTTTCATCGGTGGAATTGCAGACGGACTTCTGGAAGAAGGTGTCCTGGATCGAGGCATTACCTGTGTGGAGACCTTTGATTACGATGTGATAGATAAGATCTATAAACCTTATGACAATCTGAGTCTGAGCGTGATCCTGCACGGTGACGGAACCAGAGAATACAAAGTTATGGGAGCACTGGCAGAGGCGGTAAAAGCACAGTCATCCGATCCGGAACAGTGGAACCGTCTGAAGGAAATCTTCAAAGCAAAATCCTTGCAGCTGGTTTCTTTCACGATCACAGAAAAAGGCTATGCCCTGCAGAAAGCAGACGGCAGCTGGTTCCCGTTTGTGGAAGCAGATATCAACAACGGTCCGGACAGAGCCACCGGAGCAATGGCGGTTCTGACAGCGATGTTGTATGAACGTTATAAAGCAGGAAAATATCCGATCGCTCTGGTTTCCATGGACAACTGTTCCCGAAACGGTGCGAAACTGCGTGAGTCTGTACTGACCATGACGGAAGAATGGAAGAAACACGGTTTTGTGGATCAGGATTTTGCGGATTATGTGAGTGACGAGAGTATCGTTGCATTTCCATGGACGATGATCGATAAGATCACACCACGGCCGAGTGAGCAGATCGCTGCAGACCTGGAAGCGATGGGCGTGGAACAGATGCAGCCGGTGATCACCGGAAAGAAGACCTATATTGCTCCGTTTGTCAATGCAGAGAAACCACAGTATCTGGTCATTGAAGACAGCTTCCCGAACGGTCGCCCGGCACTGGAAAAGGGATTTGGCGTATATATGGCGGACAGAGAAACCGTGAATCTGTCTGAACGCATGAAAGTGACAGTATGTCTGAATCCGGTACATTCTGCCACCGGTCCGCTGGGTGTGGTACAGGGATATGAACTGTTTGCGCATATGTTAAATACAAACGAAGACATGATGAAGATGGCACGGATGATCGCCTACGACGAAGGCCTTCCGGTCGTTCCGAACCCGGGCATCCTTTCCCCGCAGGCATTTGTGGATGAACTGTTTCATGACCGGTTCCCGAATGAATATCTGGGTGATACCAACATGCGTCTGTCAGTAGATGTATCTCAGATGGTTGGTATCCGCTTTGGCGAAACCATCAAGGCTTATGTAAAGAAATTCGGAGATGCTTCCCGTCTGACTGCTATTCCCCTTGGAATAGCCGGCTGGCTGCGCTACATGCTGGGTGTAGACGACGAAGGAAATACATATGAGCTTGCTCCGGATCCTATGAACGAAGAGATTCAGGAACAGTTCAAAGATATCGTGGTTGGAAAACCGGAGACTTTTACGAATCAGCTGAAATCGATTCTTTCCAACGAAAGATTGTTTTTCACAGACCTGTATAAAGACGGTGTGGGAGAAAAAATTGAGACCATGTTCCGTGAGATGCTTGCGGGACCGGGAGCTGTGAAAGCTACGATCCATAAATATGTAAACCAATAAAATAATGAAAAAGAGAAAAGGACTGCTGTTCGGTAGGATATTATTCTGCCGGCAGCAGTCTTTTTGATTGCATTGCATACCAATAATTGGTCCGGTGGATCAATTTTGATTTACACGGGCAATGAGCCAAAGTCCGTGCCTGCATGAAAAACTCGCGGAGAGTGTTTCTCATAGTTCAAGCTGTGTGGATAGGACATCCGGGGAAAAAGTAAACGGGAAAAAGCTGCTTCCATATATTGTAGTAGAATGAAAATCATCAGGAACGGAACATGAATAATCAGAAAACCGGCAACACTTTAAATCTTGCTCTCGATGCCACATCCAGGGAACGGGAAGCATCGATGAATCTGAACGCAGGGTATGAAAAAGAAACACAGAGGTGGAAGCTGATCATTCGTTACTTCGGGGCGGCATCGGAGCTTGAGACGGATGAGATTGTTATTACACCCCTTCTTGGAAATTATGGAATTGCAGATATTCCACAAGATCAGATCGAAGGGTTTGCACAGAATCCGGCGGTAGAGTATATCGAAGCACCGAAGAGATTATATTTTGCTGCATATGAAGGCAGGCAGACTTCCTGTGTGAATCCGGTCCAGAATCAGTCGCCGTATCTGTTTGGTAAAGGGATTCTGATTGCCTGTATCGATTCGGGCGTGGATTATACGCATCCGGACTTTCGGAACGAGGATGGATCCACACGGATCCTGCGGCTGTGGGATCAGTCGATCCCGGGCAATCCCCCCAAAGGGTATCGGATCGGCAGTGAGTACACACAGGAGCAGATTAATCGGGCACTGGAAGCGAATACGATGGCAGAAAGAGAGGCGCTGGTTCAAAGTATAGATACGAGCGGTCACGGGACGGCTGTACTGGGGATCGCAGCGGGAAATGGAAGAGAAAGTCAGGGAACGGAGCGTGGCATAGCGCCGGAGAGCAGTCTGCTGGTGGTGAAGCTGGGGATCCGGGAACCGAATGGATTTCCCAGAACCACAGAACTGATGCAGGGGGTGGACTATGCGATCCGCACCGCACAGGAGCTTCAGATGCCGGTGGTGATCAATCTGAGCTTCGGAAACAGTTATGGAGCACATAACGGAACATCTCTGTTGGAAACGTATCTGAATCAGGCGGTTGGGTATGGGCGTGTGACACTCTGTGTGGGAACCGGTAATGAAGGAAATCGGGCAGGGCATACGGCGGGCCGCGTACGACAGGGAGAAAATTATGAGGCAGAACTGGGGATCGGAACTTATGAACCGGCTATGAACCTGCAGATCTGGAAAAACTATCAGGACCAGATGGAGATTGCCCTGGTACATCCGGACGGAACGATTATCGGTCCGCTGGAACAGACGCTGGGAACACAGAGATACCGGCATGCCGGAACACAGCTTCTGATTTATTATGGAAAACCGTCTCCTTACAGCACTTCGCAGGAAATCTACATCGATTTTCTTCCCACAGAAAGTTATATTGACAGCGGCATCTGGCGTATACGTCTGATTCCGCGCCGTATCCTGCAGGGAGAATTCTCCATGTGGCTTCCCGGTGGAAAAACAGTAGGGGAAGCCACCCGATTCTACCGCCCGACCCCGGAAACCACACTTACGATTCCCTCCACCGCGCTGTCTGCCATCTCCGTAGCAGCCTACGATTCCCGTCGCCAGTCTTACGCCGATTTCTCCGGCCGTGGTTACACCCGCCTCCCTGTTCAGATCAAACCGGATCTTGCCGCTCCGGGCGTCGATATCCGTGCACCACGTCCGGGCGGTGGTTATCAGACGGTCACGGGAACCTCCTTTGCAACACCCTTTGTCAGCGGAGCGGCAGCACTTCTGATGGAATGGGGGATTGTGCGGGGAAATGATCCGTATCTGTATGGGGAGAAGGTGAAGAGCTATCTGATCAACGGAGCAAAACAGCTGCCCGGGGAGAGGGAGTGGCCGAATGAGAGGGTGGGATGGGGGCGGTTATGTTTGGAAAGGAGCTTACCGGATTAAAGCTATTGAAGAAAATAATAATATATATTATAATCATATTACGGAAATAAAATATTAAACAAATAAAACGAAAAAAACGGAATTAATGAACAAAATAATAAAATTGAACAAAGGAGATTAGGGAAAATGAGAATATCAACAGCTGAGATTAAAATGTTAATAAAAGAATGTGTTAAGCAAGGAGGAATGTATACTGCGCCAGATTTTAAAGAGTATATAGTTGAAAATAGTGGAAAAGATGTTACACGTGGTCAGATATCTGGTGGTATATCTCAGCTAGTTGATACAAAAGAAATTGTTAGAGTTGGGCGTGGTTTATATGCAAAGGATATGAAGGTAACCATAAATAAAAAGAAAGATACGGATAATGCAATAGAGGATACATTAAAAATACAAATATATAATACTTTGATTAAAGTAGAGAAAGAATTAGCAACAACAATCAGTTCAATTGATATTTGGAAATTAAATGGTGAAAACTTTGAAATTGTGACAAAAATGCGTGAATTGAAAGATTCGATAGAAGATATAAAAGCGCAATGTAAACAAAATATTATATAAGAATATAATCAATATGTTTATTATTTAAGAGGAGTGAAGGATTATGGGCAAGAATGAAATCAGCTCTATTAACCCAAAGTTTTTGGAAAATATTTCTGAGGTGTTGGTGCAGGCAAGAAAAAATGCGAAAACTGCTGTTAATCTTTCTATGGTCTATGCTTATTATGAGATAGGAAGAATGATTGTAGAGGAAGAACAGCGTGGAGAACAGAGGGCGGCATATGGCACACAGCTCTTAAAGGAATTGTCTACATATCTGACAAAGAATTATGGAAAGGGATTTTCTGTTGCAAATTTAAAAAATGTTCGGCAGTTTTATAAAGTTTATTCAAAGGATCAGATTGGCGAAACAGTGTTTAGCCAATTTGAGAATCTTCCGACAGTTAGTAGTGGCAGAAAATTTTATTTAAGTTGGTCGCATTATCTGAAACTTATGCGAATTGATAACATAGATGAACGCCATTTTTATGAAATTGAATCGATTAAAAATGACTGGAGTTTGAGTGAATTAAAACGGCAATATAACACTTCTCTTTATGAGCGGCTTGCGCTCAGTACGGACAAGGACAGGATTTATCGCTTGGCAATAGAAGGACAGACGATAGAAACTCCCAAGGATGCTGTAAAAGATCCCTATGTACTGGAATTCCTTGGTTTGAAAGAATTACCAGAATATTCTGAGAGCGAATTGGAAAGTCGTATTATTGATCACTTACAGCAATTTTTGTTGGAACTTGGTACCGGATTTGCTTTTATCGGGAGACAAGTGCGTTTTACATTCGATGAAGAGCACTTTATGGTAGATTTAGTTTTTTATAACAGAATATTACGTTGTTTTGTATTGTTTGACTTGAAGATTGGGGAATTGAAACATCAGGATATTGGTCAAATGCAGATGTATGTCCATTATTATGACCGGAAAGTGAAACTGTCGGATGAGAACCCTACGATTGGTATTGTTTTGTGCAGGGATAAGAATAATGCGGTTGTGGAAATGACTCTGCCAGAGGATAATACGCAAATTTTTGCAAGTAAATATGAAACAGTTTTGCCAAGTAAGGAGGCATTACAAAAATTGCTGGAAGAACAGCTGTCTGATGAGAATGAAAATACAATGTAGGATATATTGCTTTAAAAAAATGTATACAAAACAGTTGCGTACCTATAAGAAAATGGGATTTGATATAATAAGTGGGAATCATCAGGTAATCATGGTGGATGAGGATACAGAAATATGCGGTTTTAAGCCAATTTCATGGTAAAAAAGCCGCATATTTTTTCGCTATGCGTGCAAAAATCCGTCCAGTGGACGAATTTTTGTTGTAGCAATGACTTGACATCCTCGGAAATCTATTGGCCCACTTTCTTTGCACTTTTCCGGTTCAGCCAGAGGAAGAAACCGATGTTCAGACAGATACCGACTGCTGTGGACACCGGAGCTGCAAGACCGATTTTGGTCAGGCTGGCATTCGGTTGGATACTCATATAATAGGACAGGGGAAGTCGGATCAGAAGAGTCTGAATCAGTCCCTGGCACATCACCCAGAAGGTTTTGTCATTTCCGTTAAAATATCCGATCATACTGAACAGCACGGCAGTAAGCAGTGTCTCCGGGGCAAAGCCTTTCAGGTAGGCGTAGGCGTTCCGGATAACGGCACTTTCGGTAGTGAAGAAACCGGAGAGAACATCGCCCTTTAACAGCACGAGAGCGAAGACAAAACAACCGAAAAACAACCCCACACCGATACCGGTAAACATGGATTGTCTGGCGCGCTTCTGATTGCCGGCACCCACATTCTGAGAAACGAAAGATGCCATGGACTGCATCAGAGAGCTTGGGATCAGCATGGCAAAGTTTACGATCTTACAGGCGACCCCGTAACCGGAGGAAGCTTCGAGTCCCAGACGGTTCACAAAGGCACACAGAGCTAGAAAAGAAAGCTGCGTCAGACACTCCTGCAAAGCCAGAGGAAGACCGATGGTAAAGAACTTTCCACACTGATCGTTCAGACGGAAATCAGACCTGCAGATCTTAAATGGCAGTTTCTTCTTTATCAGAAGAATAACCGCACACACCACACTGACAGCTTGTGCAAAAACGGTGGCGAGGGCTGCTCCGGCAGCATCCAGATGGAGTCCGGCAACGAGGATCAGATCACCGCCGATATTGACGATACAGGCAACAAGAACAAAGAGCAGCGGTGACTTACTGTCTCCCAGACCACGGAAGATCGCGGCCATCAGGTTATAGGCAACGATGAAGAAAATACCGCTTCCGCAGATGCGGACATAACTGGTGGTCAGATCCACCGCTTCGGCAGGTGCCTGCATAAGTACGGCGATGGGATGTGCAAAAACAACCATCAGGAAAAATAAAACAATGGAAATTGCCGCAAAAACGATAACTCCGCCACCGATCACAGAACCGATCCGTTCCGGCCTTTTTTCACCCAGATAGCGGGCGATGAGAATAGTGATCGCAGTAGCAAACTGGATCACGACAAAAGTAACGAGATTTAGTACCTGGCTTCCTGTGGAAACCGCGGAAAGTCCGGAGGTGGAACCGAATCTTCCCACCACCAGTAAGTCAACGGCTCCATAGGCAGCCTGTAATACCAGCGCTCCCAGGATCGGAAGCATAAAGAGGGCAAGCTTTTTCAGAATACTGCCCTGTGTAAAATCATTTTTTGCATTTGTCAAGGTCAGGTCTCCTTTCACACATAATCTGATGTACCGCATCGATGGTGCGGATCGTACATTTCACATCTTCTTCCGGGATATCTTCCATAAAAGAGGTGAGAGTGGTAAAAAACTGTTCGTTGTAGATGCGGGACAGTTTCCTACCGGCTTCTGTAAGAGAAAGATAGGTGATACGACCGTCTTCGGAAGAGGCAGCCTTTTTCAGATAGCCTTTGGCCTCCATCGCTTTCACCGTCCGTGTCACACCGGGTCTCGGCAGATCCAGTGCATCGCTGATATCCGATATCTTTGCCCGGACACCCTGCTTCTCCAGCATCTCAATAATATCCAGATAATGAATATACGCAGGAGTCACCCCCGCCGGCAGAGGCGGAAGCATTCCCCGGACCCGCTGCGCCAGATAACAGGCATCCATCATACGTTTCATAAGTTCAACATTCATTGTGATACTCCTTTAATAGTTACTATTGATAATTATCAACGGTAATTATAAGAAGACAGAAAAGAAATGTCAAGAGATTATTCCAAGGTTACTGTTTACATTGCAGTTTCCGGTAGAATCAGGTAGAATAGAGCACAGAAACATAAATCATATATGGGGTAAACATGGATGAAGAAAAGAGAAAAACGAGTAGCCTATATCCTTCGGGCAGGGATGACGGTACTCACGATAATACTGATTATTTTGTTTTTCGGTATCATGTCGCTGGTCAGTGACCTTCAGGGAACGGCAAGGGTCGTAAACTATGCCGGACTGGTTCGCGGAGAAACCCAGCGGGTGATCAAACTGGAAATGTCAAAGGAGCCGGATGACGAGATGATAGCGACTGTGGAAGCGATCATCAACGGACTTCGTTTCGGAAGTGACGAACTGGACCTGGTACGGCTGGAGGATACAGAATTCCAGGGAAAAATGGATGAACTTGCAGCTTACTTTACGGAATTAAAAGAAGAAATCTCGAAAGTACGGCAAAAAGGCTATGAACAGACAGCAATAATCGGCATGAGCGAGAAGTTTTTCAGGATGTGTGATGAGGTAACCGGGATAGCGGAACGATATTCACAAAAAAGAGCGACTGCATTGAACCATCTTGAAAAGATTGTAGTTGCAGATATTGTCTGCCTGGTACTTCTGATCGGTGTGGAACTGCTTCGGGCACTCCGCTTTGCGGCACAAAACAGGATCCTGCGAAAGAAAATCTATCTGGATGAATCCACAGGGCTGCCGAACAAAAACAAATGCGAAGAGATCCTGAGCGATCCCACCCCTCTCGGAGAAGAAGAGAGTACAGCCGTCTGTGTGTTTGATCTGAATAACCTGCGAATCATCAACAACAATCTGGGACATGACAAGGGAGACGAATATATCCGTTCCTTTGCCGAACAGCTTCGTCTCGCGGTAGATCCGGAAAACTTTGTCGGCAGGGACGGAGGAGACGAATTCATCGCGATTTTTCAAAAGACTGACCACTCGAAGATGCGGGAAACCTTAAAAAAGATCCGCACACAGATGGAAAACTACTCCGCAAAACACCCGGAGATGCCGATCAATTATGCGGCAGGGTACGCAATCTCCCTGGACTTTGCCGGTTCCACCCTCCGGGAACTGTTCCGGCTGGCGGATAAAAACATGTATGTGGACAAAAACAGGGCAAAGATCGAAGAAGCGGCACAAAAACAGCAGAAAGCCTATGAACTGCTGGAATGGATCAAAAAAGAAAAATACCATTTTTCGGACTGTCTGTACTGTGATGCCCTGATGGATCAGTATGCGATCCTGCGGTCAAGCACCGGCTACTTTCTCGCGGAAGACGGTAGTTATTCCGGGGCGGTGGAACAGATCGTGGAAGAACTGGCAACCGACCGGGTAAGAAAAGAATTCTGGGAGACCCTGCAGCTTACCTCCCTGGAACAGCAGCTGACAAAGGACAACCCTCAGCTGGAGATCCCCTATCGTTACAAAAAAGAGAATGTGGTTCACCGGGGAAGAGTGATCCTGAGATTTCTGGATGCCACAGAAAATGGAAGACTACACCATTTTATCCTGGGACAGGAGAGATTCCGGGACAGCAGGCAGAACCAGGTGGATGAAAAACAGGAACTGATCCGCTATTACGAGCAGATGAAACAGTCTATTCTGGAAAACAGCAATTATGTAGACGCATTAATGGAAACTGCGGAAGCGGTGTATACCGTAGATCTGACCAATGACTGCCTGGAAAATGCATTCTACCATGTGAAACGTGAAAGCATTATTATCAACCGGGAGATGCCATGCTCTTACGATGCCTACTGCAGAGAACGGAGTCAGAAGGTGACAGACGATACGCTGGAAAGCTACCGGATCATGGATTCCTCGGAAAAACTGCTGAAACGCTTCCGGGAAGGGGATAAACAGATCACCGTAGAGTACCGGGAAGAAAAACAGGATGGCAGGATGATTTGGCTTCAGAAGACGATCCTGATGTCTCAGGAACTGCTGTATGACCGGGAGACCGGAAAAGAACACAGTGCTGTACATGGAATTATCCTGTTTAAGAACACTTCGGAATTCCATAAAAAAGAAGAAGAGGAAAAAGAACGGCTGCAAAAAGCGGTGCAGGAGGCCGATGCAGAAAGCAAAGCCAAGACAGACTTCATGAACCGCATAAGCCATGATATCCGTACACCGATCAACGGCATCATGGGGATGCTGGAGATTCTTCGGAAAAATGCACACAACCCGGAGAAGATGGAAGAATGTATGGATAAAATACAGGTATCTGCCGATCATCTGCTGGCACTTGTCAACGATGTACTGGATATGAACAAACTGGAAACTGATCAGATCCGGGAAGAGAATGAACCGTTTGACCTTGAAGTGCTGATGCGGGAAGTGGCGGTACTGATGAATCCACTTCTGGAACAGAACCAGATTACACACCGGGTACACCGGAAAAATATACAGCACACAGCACTGAAAGGAAGCCCGTTACAGCTGCGCCAGATCATGCTGAACCTGTTCAGCAATGCGGTCAAATACAACAAACCGCAGGGATCCGTGGATACCGACGTGGAAGAATTATCCTGTGACGGAAAAACAGCCTGGTACGAATTCAGAATCGCAGATACCGGTATCGGCATGAGCGGGGACTTTGTAAAGAATCAGCTGTTTGAACCGTTCACCCAGGAACAATACGGAGCCAGAACACGCTATCAGGGAACCGGACTTGGAATGTCGATCGTCAAAGGACTGGTGGAAAAGATGGGCGGAACCATTCAGGTGGAGAGCGTCCGTGGAGAGGGAACCACATTTACCTTCCGTCTGCCGTTCACCGTCAGTGAGACAGCCGCTTCAGAAACAACCACAGTGGGAGAAGATATATCGGATCTTCTTCGTGACCGAAAGATCCTTCTGGTAGAGGATAATGAGATCAATATGGAGATCGCACAGTTCTATCTGGAAGAAGCAGGGGCAAAAGTAGAAAAAGCATGGAACGGACAGGAAGCAGTAGCTTTGTTTTCCAAAAACCCTGCCGGCAGTTTCGATGCGATCCTGATGGATGTGATGATGCCTGTGATGGACGGCATGGAAGCCACACAGCGTATCCGTGATCTGAAACGGGAGGATGCGGCATCGATTCCGATCATTGCGATGACTGCACAGACGACAGCAGACATCCGGGAAACCTGCCGCAAAGCAGGAATGGATGACTATATCGCAAAACCGATCCGTGAGGAAGAACTGGCGAAGGTGATCAGAAAATCGTGGAAAGTAAAAAAAGTGTAATGCTTTGCGTTGACAAAGAAGAGATTACTGACTAAAATAAAATCAGCGAGAAGTCGCTTCCGGGAGATACCATACCGGAGGCGATTTACTTTTCTATGATAAAAACGAGGAGTAGATGAGGGGAGGGAACCATATGGATAATCAGTTACCGGAACTCAAAGTGAATATGTTGGGAAGGTTCTCCATAACCTATGGAGAACAGCCGATAACCTTCAAGAGAAACTCGGCAACCAAAGCAGTAAAACTACTGCAGATTCTGTTACATTCCAGTCTGGTGGAGGACCGCGGGAGCACAGGAATCCCCAGAGCACAGCTGCTTGACGATCTCTTTGGAAGAGAAGAACTAGCAAATGTGGGCAATAACCTGCGTGTGACGGTATTCCGTCTGCGCAAGATGCTGATCGAGGCGGGACTGCCGGAATATGAGTATATCGTAAAAGAAAAAGGTGTCTTTTACTGGCGCAGCCCGATGAAAGTGGATCTGGATGTGGCACGCTTTATGGAACTTGTCAGAGAAGGAGAAGAAGAAGTAGACGAAACCAGGAAGATGAATCTGTGGGAGAAGGCCTGCAGGCTGTACAAAGGAGAACTTCTTCCGATGCAGTCCGGAGAAGACTGGGTCATCATGAACAGTGTCCGTTACAAAGATAAATATTCCAAGATACTCCGCCGGCTGTGTGCCTACAGAAAAGAACAGCACGAATACGACACCATTCTGGAACTGACAGACAATGCCATCGAGATCTATCCGTTCGACGAATGGCAGTCCTTAAAAATTGATGCCCTGATGGGTATGAATCGCTACAAAGAAGCATATCAGCTGTACGATGCGACTTCAAAAATGTTCTTTGAAGAACTGGGAATCACACCATCCGAGCGCATGATGAACCAGTTCCAGGAGATGAGCGAACGGATGGGAAGAAAATACCATGCGGCAGGAGAGATCAAGGAAGACCTGAAAGAACCGGAGTACGAAGACGGTGCCTTCTACTGCAGCCTGCCAAGCTTTCGGGATAACTACCGGCTGGTGCGTCGGCTGATCGAGCGAAACGGACAGTCCGCATTCCTTATGGTATGCTCCCTGACAGACGGCAACGGCCATCCGATGGAAAACCGGGAAAAGCTGGATGTGATGTCCATGGAACTGCACCGGGCAGTAAAAAACAGTCTGCGCCGCGGAGATTCCTTTTCCAAATACAGCCCGTCTCAGTTCCTGATTCTTCTGGTCGGAACCAGCCAGGAAAACTGTGACATTATCTTCCGGCGTATCGCCGCACGGTTCACAAAAAAACATGGATCCTGGAACAAATATCTGGAATATTACGTATCATCCATCGCAGACGTGGAGAATCCAAATGCAAGATTAAGCTTTCAGAAAAATGAATTTCGCTGGAAATAGGCAACAGGAACAGGAGTGTGAAACATGAGTCAATTTTGGAATGGAGAAGTACTGGCAGCACCGAACCTGATCACGGTGTGTGTGGACGAAAGTCAGGCCAGCGAGATATCCGGCCGACTATATCACGGTTATTCCCAGGAGCCACAGTCCTTTGAAAATGTCGTGCAGCTGATCCGTTACATGGCAGATTTTTACGACAGCATTCGTTTTCCGGAATCCTCCGTGGTTCTTCGGGAGTTCAGTCCGGAAAAGCGTGCGATGGAGAAATTACAGGAAAAAAGTATGGAATATCAGCAGCTGATGGAACAAAACGGCATCTGTGCCACTTTCCACATCTTCGTCAAATACCGCCAGAACGCCACCTGGCAGGGTATCCTTGCATGGAAAGAAGGACGTCAGGAGATGGAATTCTGCAGTGTCCTGGAGCTGATCATCGAGATGGATGCCATACTGGGAAGAAAATAAAAGTACAGAAGCAGGAACTCTTAGGAAAGATAAGGATTCCTGCTTTTTACTTTACAGGCGGAAAACATCAAAAAGTATTACATTTCACATCTGGGTAATTCGATCACAGATCGGAACAAAATGAAAGAGTAATAAAAAAACGAGTTTCTTCTATATATAATAGGATCCACCGGATTGATCTCAAAAACCCTGTCATAAACCATAAAATCCCACATACAATATAAGTAATGAGGCAAAAACCCGTCAGAGAAACGTACCAATCCAAGGAAATACAGCAGATTCCACATATATCACCAGCAGACGGACATAATTACGCCGGCAGGGTACAGAATCCGCACCGATATCAAAAAACGTTACAGAATCCAACAAAAATAAAAAAAACACAAAATATATAATGAGCGTAATGCTTTTAGTAATGGTGAGTCTATTATAATACATATATAAAAACAGAGTACAGAAGGAGGTGGAACAGCTGTGAGCGATTCTACTAAAAAGACGGAGACCTTTATCTTAAATATTTACAACAGGCAGAATGCCACCTGGCAGGGTTCGGTGACCTGGGTGGAAAAAAAAGAAAAGCAGCAGTTCCGCAGCGCTTTAGAATTATTAAAACTGATAGAGAGTGCTTTGGATGAAGAGGAGGGAGAAAACCATGAAAAGTAGAAATAAAAAAAGACTTCTGGCATTGGTGCTTTGCATGGTCGTTGCCATAAGCAACAGCAGCTTCATATTCGCATCCGAGACCGGACAGGCCGAATACCCACAGGAAGCGGAAGTACAGACTCAGGACGAAGCCGTTGCCAATGACATGAACGTGGCTGCCTACGCAGCAGATGAAGGCCAGGCCGTAGCCGATGAACAACCCGCAGCCGTGGAACAGGTTGCCGCAGAACCGGAAACAACCGCCGAGAACCAGGCAGCCCAGCCGGTAGCGGAAGCACCTGCAGCAGAACAGCCGACAACAGAGGTACCTGCAGCACAGGAACCTGCAGCTGCACCGACCGAGGAGACAGCACCTGCATCAGAAAATGCTACAGCTGAAACTCCTGAAGGAGATGCAACACAGGCGGAAGCTGAAAACCAGCAGCTCACATGGAGCCAGGTTGTTGGAAACACAACCGTTAACGTAACCGCAGAAGCAGGAGCACTTCCTGCAGATGCACAGCTTTCCGTAACAGAGATTACTTCAGAAGATGAAGTAAAAGAAATCGAAAAAGCAGTAGAAGAAAAAGCGATTGAAGAACAGTTTTCCATCAAGAATATCTTCTCCTACGATATCAAATTCCTGGTAAACGGTTCCGAAGTACAGCCAACTACTCCGGTACAGGTCAGCGTAGACACTCCGGAAATCACATCCAGTGAAGATGCAGCAGTACTGCATGTGGATGATAACAACGTAGCGGAAGACATGAAGGGTGCTGTTGATGGAGAAGGAAAAGTCGTATTTGATGCTCCGCATTTTTCAAAATATGTCATTGTTCAGAAAGGTGGCTCAGAAGTTACTGTTACCATAGAACACTATGATAATACAAAAAATCCCCAAGAAAAGATATATGCAGATGATGTATTGACACTTCCAATCGGAGGTAAAATCAACGATTATACAAAAGCAACAAACTGGGATGTCGCAAGTGTTACTAAAGTAGAAACAGCAGCAGACGGAACTGAAACAACAACGACTGTGGATACAGATAGTGAACTTTCAGTTACCAGAGATTGTACAATTAAGGTATATTACACTCCCAAAACTAAGGATATTAATGGAGATACAACATTTTATGATTATACTGTAAAAGCAGGAAATAATAACAATACATATTATTCGTTTAATATGCTTGGTGATTCCCCGATAGATGGAAAAAAATTAACAGCAGGAACTACCTCACAAAATTTTAACCAGTATCAATATACGATTCCAATTGGTGGAAAATATGCAAATAATTATACGGGTAGTAAAGAGGTTGTAAAAGGCATTCTCAAAGGATTGGATAAGGATGGTAAAGTTGAGTTTAATTATCCTGAACCAGGTTTCTTTGAAGATTCAGATGCTACATATACCGTAGAAAAAGGGAACTGGTGGGATTCTTATACTGAAACCAGGTATCTCCGAAAAGTTTACAAAGATTTAAAGCTTGGATTTGAACAAAGTGGAGATACCTACACATTAAAAACTGTAAAAGATACAAATGGTAATGTGCTTACCACCGAGGGATCCGATTTTTATCCATTGGATAATTCTCGGAAGCTCAGCTATGAAAGCTCCGAAACAGCACATAATTATTTCTTTGGAATGCGGTACGATGTTCCATTTAAAATCGGAGATTATGTCGGACCGATGAATTATGAATTTACCGGAGACGATGATTTATGGGTATTACTCGATGGTAAATTAATTCTGGATCTTGGTGGAATTCATAGCGCGGCTGATGGAACTGTTGATATTTGGAAGGAATTAGGGAAAACAGCTGCTCAGCTTACACCAGAAGAAAAAGAGCAAGAACATACATTAACTGTTCTGTACATGGAACGTGGTGCCGGAGAATCAAACTGTAAGATGAAATTCACACTTCCATCAGCAAGTATAGCAGAAGTTAGCCAGGTTCCGATGGCTGAATTGAATCTTCAAAAAGTAAACAAGAACAACGAAGGATTACAGGGCGCTAGATTTACCTTAGTAAATAATGAAACAGGCGAAACACAAACTGCAAGTTCAGTAGGAGAAAATGGTAATGTAAAATTTACCAAACTTCGCGTGGGAACTTATACGTTACGTGAAGATGTTGCACCTAACGGCTACATCCCATCGCTGGATACCTGGATCGTAAAAGTTGAGTTAGACAGCAACAATACAGCTATAGCAACCTTATATCTATCTGATGGAACTACACCATATACAGACAAAGCAGGTTCTTATTACCAGATCCTGAATATGACAAAAGAAGAACTTATAAACAGTTCACTCGACTATAATAAAACAGCAAAGGTAATTGATTGGGATAAACGTACCTATCAGATTGATATCAGCGCGGCTTCCAAATTAACATCAACAACTACTTCAGAACAAGCTGCGGTAGCCGATGTAATGATGGTTTTTGATACATTGGGAAGTATGTTATATAATAGTGATGGTGATAGTGATTCTAAAGGATTTAAGAGTGTTGGGAAATATAAAGATATTAAAAATACTTTAGACACAACCAAGGTTTATTATTACACGAATTCAACTAAGACGGTCAATTACAAGGAGTGGAGTTATGAAAATGCAAAACAACCGATGATATATCTTAATGGTAAGTGGATATATTACAACGGGACTTCGTGGAATAACATTAATGATTCCAGTAAAGAGACAGTTTATACGATTGATAGTAGTTTAACCGGTTTAAAGGAAGCAGCTTCCGCTTTTACTACATCGATGGCAACTTCTTCTACTAATAGCAGAATTGGTATAGCAACATTTAATTATGTTGGAAACCTAGTGAGTGGGCTCACAACGATTGGAACTAACAAAGACGAATTAGTGAAGAAAATCAGTAGTATCTACGCATCAGCTGGAACGTCTCCACAACGTGGTTTAGAGCTTGCATTGAAACAACTAGAAGAAAATAAGCAAGAAAATGTTCCGCGTTATGTAATTCTATTTACAGATGGAGCTCCGAGCAGTAAAGATGATAAAGCAGCGTCTGAATTGCAAGCCCAAAAGCTCAAAGAAAAGGGCATTACTGTTTACACAATTGGTTTAAAACTTAATGATAACACAAAAGAATGGTTGGAAAGTAATATCGCATCTAAAGGTTGTGCATATCCTGCTTCGAGTGTTGATGAATTGAAAACTATTTTCAAAAACATCCAGACAACAATAACACACGATCAGGACATGAAAAATGCGCAAATAAAAGATGTAATTGATCCTAGATTTGTAATTTTGGATGATTCAGGAAACCCAATTACTTCCAATTATTCGGGAATCGATAAGGGGATCACATTAAAGAATGGTGGAACAGTATATTATGACAAAACTACTGGTAATCAGTACATTGTTTGGAATGAACAAACAATTCCGAATAGTAAGAATGGAAGCTGGAACAAATCAATTACTGTAAAAGCCAAAGATGACTATATCGGTGGCAATGATGTACCTACTAATATTTCACCGGATTCCATGATCCATACCGGATATGGAGATGCAGTTCTTCCTCAACCTAAGGTTAACGTAAAAGCCGAACTGAAGGTCAAAGACAAAGCAGTCACAATCTATAAAGGTGACAGCCTTCCGAATACAGACAATGTGTTGAATGAAATGTTTGACCTTGCAGGAAATACTAGTAAGTATAATGTCCCGGAGAGTAGTTTTACAACTGAATGGTACAGTGATCCAGAATGTACAACTAAGGTTACAGATTTAACTGCAGATACAGAGACTACATATTATCTAAAAGTAAGTTATAATGCAGGAGCACCATCAACTGAAAGTAATACAAATACAAACGGTAATATAGCAGGTGGTACAGATCATATTGTAGAAGCTGTAAATGAAAATGATTCTGCAAAACTGTATGGCATTTATGCAATTAAAGTTGTATCAGGTGAAATCCGGATTACAAAGAAATTGGAAAGTGCGTTGGGAACAGAGTGTACATTCAATTTCAGTATTAAAAACGAGTCTACAAATGAAACCAGAAACGTTTCTATTACTATTCCGGCAGGTTCCACTGAGAAAACATTTGCTGATGAAAGCCTGAAGAATTTGCCTCGTGGAACATATACCATAAGCGAAGTTGATTCGAACGGATATGTATTGACCGATTATCAGATTGATGACAGCAGTACAAACTGTAGAAACACTCGTAATGAGGAACAAGAGAGTGTCACGTTCAAACTTGGATATAAGAAGACAACTGATAGTGATGGTAAAGATGTAGATGTTATCAAAAATTACACTTATAATGAAAAGAGTGGTGGAACCGTTGGAAGCGTTACTTTTACAAACGAAAAAGCAACGACAGCTTGGGATATTGTAAAAGTAAGCACAAGCGGAAATCAGGTTCGGTTGCCAGGTGCAGAATTTGTCTTACAGCAGAACGGAGAAACAGTTTATACCGGTACATCAAATACTGATGGAAAAATCATCTGGAAGAAAGCTGGAAAAGAAGTAAGCAGCCTTGAAAAAGGTGAGTATACACTTAAAGAGACAAAAGCTCCTACAGGTTATGTATTAAGCGATGAAGAGTGGACTATAAAGATAACAAAAGGTGGAAGCCTTGTAAGCTATACCACAAATAAGACTGATAGTCAAATTGACAAAAGTGAGATTTCCGAAATAGATGGAACACTCCACCTGTACTTCAAAAATGAGGTAGTCTACGATCTTCCATCCACCGGACACTCCGGAATCTTCAACATCATGATGAGTGGAATCCTGCTGATGTTCGCAGGCATTCTGCTCATATACAAGATGAAAGGCAAGGAGGTGCTGAAAAAATAAGGAACCTTAAAATTTCAGTGGCCTCCAAGCCACAACAATGATTTCCAGTGCAAATAAAAGGAGAAAAGGCACTGAAAATAAAAGAGAGGAAATAAAAAAGAAAAGGAGAAAATCATATGAGTAAAATGAAAAGAATTTTATCAGTGATTATGGCGATGGTAATGGTATTGGCAATGAGCGTACCGACATTCGCAGCAACAACACCAGTTACAGGAATTAAAAGCAGTATTACAGTAAATGGTCTGTCAGACAAGGCAACAACAACATTAAATCTGTATGAATTAGCGACATTGCAGCTGAATGACGAAACAAATGAATATAGCTGGAAATTAGCTGATTGGGTACCAGAAAATGCAGTTATATTAAATACAAACACTAATAAATATGAGATTAGAGACATGAAGGCATTAAAGGCAGCTGTTGCATCTGCAACTGCTAAAGCTACTGTGGAAGAAGAAGGAACTTCTCATACTTTTGCAGATGTAGAAATTGGTGCATATGTTATTACGGCAGATGATGAGGGTGCAGAGTATAATCTGATGGTTGCTAATACCTATGATTATGAAGGATCACCAGCAGAAGCGACAGGTGGTGCGCCTGTGGCCAAGGATGTAACAGTTGTAGCAAAAGCATCCGGACATACAGTAACAAAAGAGGCAACAGATGGATTTGTAAAGGTCGGTCAGACAGTAGACTTTACAGTTACAACTACATTCCCGGTATATAAGAATGATGCAGGTCAGACATTAAACGAGTTCAAGATTACTGATGAACCGCAGGGATTGACAATTGATAAAAAAACAGTTGTGGTAAAAATTGGTAATACAGATGTTACTGCCAAAACAACTGTAGATGTGGCTGATAGCGGCAAGTTGACTGTCACATTTACAAATGATTTATTAACAGAAGCGAATGCAGGTCAGTTAGTAACTGTAACTTATACAGGTACTGTAACAAGTGAAGAAGGCTATAACAACAATGCAGGAGCAACTTCTAATACAGTTACTTATGAACCAGGAATCGTAACCGGTTTCTCAGGTGATATTACACTGAAGAAAGTTGGAGAAAAAGGACAGGTCCTGAATGGTGCAGAGTTTACGGTTACCAAACAAGGATCAGATGAAGCATTATATTTTGTGAGAAAAGCAGATGGTGAATATAAATTAGCTGATGCAGAAACAGACGATGCATCTCAGACAGTTGTAGCAACGAATGGAACGGTAAAAGTAGAAGGTCTTGATGAAGGAATATATCACTTTACAGAGACAAAAGCTCCGTCCGGATATTCTATCAATGCAGATGGTGCAGATGCTACAATTACAGCAGCTGAACAGAGCGTTTCTGTAGAGGTTACTCTGACAGATACAAAACTCTCCGCTCTGCCATCCACCGGTGGTATCGGTACAACAATCTTCACAATCGGCGGTTGCGCTATCATGATTGTAGCAGCTGGTCTGTTCTTCGCAACAAGAAGAAAAACTCAGAAATAATTAATCATAAGGAACCCCGTACACTCTCAGGAGGAACGGAAGAACCCATGAAAACGGGGCGGCTCGCCCGCCCCGTTTTTGATAAAAAAGCATGACACGACAGCATACAGATATAGCATTAGAGTTGAAACAAGATACAACAGTAAGGAGAGCCCGGATGAAGAAAAAATTATCAATTGTATTAGCAGGAATTTTGTTTTTAGCCGGTTTGTCCTTGTTGCTGTATCCGCTGGTGGCAAACCAGTGGAATAACTACAGACAGAGCCGACTGATCTCGGAATATGAATCTGTAGTAAAAGATGAATCAAGGAAAGGAACCATTAATTATGAAAAGGAATGGGAGCGGGCCAATGCGTATAACCAGTCGCTTCTTCCAAGCATCCTTCCCGATTCTTTCGCAATCGCAGCAGCATCCGATAAGCCCGGTGAGGAATATATGTCCTGTCTGAACATCCTGACAGATGAGATGATGGGATATGTGGAAGTGCCGAAGATCAATATCAAGATCCCGATCTTCCACACCACTTCAGAAGAAGTGCTCAGCAAAGGAGCCGGTCATCTGGAAGGAAGTTCCCTTCCGGTAGGTGGAGAGAATACCCATTCGGTAATCTCTGCACACCGTGGTCTTCCAAGTGCCAGTCTTTTCACAGACCTGGATCAGCTGGAAGACGGAGATCATTTTCTGATCCGTGTACTGGATCAGACACTTTGCTACGAAGTGGATCAGATCCATATCGTGGAACCGGAGAATACCAGTGATCTGGCAGTGGAGCCGGGACAGGATCTGGTAACTCTTCTGACCTGTACTCCATACGCGGTCAACACGAAACGTCTTCTGGTAAGAGGGCATCGCGTACCGTATGAGGAAGAGACGATCGAGAAGGAAGAGAAAGAATCTCCGATGAGTCTCTATACCAACTATCTGTTATGGGCAATGGTAGGGCTTGCAGTAACCGCAGTGCTGATCATATTCTTATGGCAGTACGACAAACGGTATAAGAGAAAAAGGAAAGAAAAACAGGTAGCAGCAGGTGGGGCACCAAAAGATGCCTCTGACCGGAAAGAGGAAGAGAGATGAGAAGAAAATTATCGGGAATTCTCTTTGGTCTGCTGTTTCTGGTAGGATTTGGGATCCTTGCCTACCCCACGGTATCCAATCAGTGGAATACGTACCGGCAGAGCAGGCTGATCAGTAATTATGAACAGGCGGTCAGCGATATGCAGCCGGAGGATTACACGAAAGAGTGGGAAGCGGCGAGAGAGTTCGACAGTACTCTGGTACAGAATAATATATATGGTGATGCGTTCGGCAGTGATGATGTGGACATGAAGGACACAGACTACTGGAAGGTTCTGAATGTGGCAGGTGATGGCGTGATGGGGTATCTCTCCATCCCGAAGATCAATATCAAGCTTGCCATCTACCACGGAACCGCGGAGGATGTTTTACAGACGGGGATCGGTCATATGAACGGCACATCCCTTCCCATCGGCGGAGAGAGTACACACAGTGTACTTGCCGCTCATAGAGGTCTTCCGGCAGCCAGATTATTTACAGATATTGACCAGTTGAAGCAGGGGGATATGTTTTATATCCATGTACTGGATGAGACGATGGCATATCAGGTAGACCAGATTCTGGATATGGTAGATAAAGATGATCACGAGACACTGGAGGAGGCACTGCAGATCCAGGAGGGGGAAGATCAGGTGACCTTATTCACCTGTACCCCATATGGTGTCAATTCCCACCGGCTTCTGGTCCGGGGAACGAGAGTTCCGTATAACGGCGAGGAGGAAGTGGAGAGTACACCGGTAGACAGCATGTTGCGTGCCATCCAGAATTATTATATGTTATACTTAATCTTAGGATTAGCAGTGACACTGCTTGTGATACTGATCATGAAGTTCCTGTTTGACCGGAAGAATAAGAAACGCTCCGGTAAGACGGATGATATGTCGAAGGAGGGATAGAGGTGACTATGAAAAAGAGAATAAAAACCGCAGGGGCGCTGACCCTTGCAGCAATCACTGTTTTATCAGCAGCCGGTTTATCCAGTGTATATGGTGCTCTCGGAGTAGAGACAGATAGGAACTGTTCTCTTACATTTACATTGGACGGCACGGAGTTCGATAAACTTCGTAGCCTGGAGATTCCGGTGGATGTGTACAAGGTAGCGGACATTACAGAAGAAGCAGTGTATGACACTACAAACTATACAGATTTTGATGATCTGGGACTGGAAAAAGTAAGCAGTACTACCACCGCAGAGGAATGGGCACAGATGGCAGAGGATGCCATGAAGATCGTAGAGGATAAGAAAATTGCACCAACCGCAGATGTAAAAGTTACCAAACCGGCAGGTGCAGCGGAATCTACCGGTGTGATCAACAATCTGGAGACCGGTATGTATCTGGTACAGGCCGAAACCGTGCAGACCAGTGAGTACACCTATGATTTTACCCCGTACCTGGTATCTCTTCCGAATAACTATTATTCCAAAGAGAACCCGGACGATACCTGGGTATACGATGTGACAACCGGTATGAAACCGCAGCAGACACAGCGTTACGGTGATCTGGAGATTGTCAAGGATCTGACAGAGTACAATGCTTCCCTTAAGGATGCACTCTTCGTCTTCCAGGTAGAAGGCACCAGACATGGTGAACAGGTCTACAGCGATGTAGTTTCTATTAAGTTCAACCAGGCAGGTGAAAAATCAGTTCTTGTGAAACATCTTCCGGCAGGAACAAAAGTTACTGTAAAAGAAGTGTATGCAGGCGGAAGCTACAGCAACACTTCCGGTGACATACAGGAAACAGTGATCGTTGCCGAGGGAGTTACAGGTAATCCGGCAAGTGTTAGCTTTACCAATACTTACAACGGAAAATTGATTCCGGGAACCGGTATTGTGAACCATTTTGAGAAAAAGAACGGCGAGTGGGACTGGGAACAGCAGACAGATGAACCCGCCAGTGCCAATTAGGGAAAGGGGTGCAGGATATGAGAAAATTAAGTAAAAAAAGTCTTTGCCTTGCAGCCGCAGCCCTGACACTGACAGCGGGGATCAGCGCAGGAACAGCGATGGCGTATTTTACCACGTATGCGGAGGCTTCCGGTAATGTAACCCTGAATATGGGATTTACGGAGACAAAGCCTACAGAGGAATTCAGTAACTGGACCAAACATGTGACCGTGAAGAATACCGGTGATTTTGCTTGTTTTGTCCGTGTAAAAGCACTGGCAGGAGAAAAGTATCAGGATGGCCTGCAGTACAGTGATTCTGATGGAAAGTGGACACCGGGAGAGGAAGGCTATTATTATTACAGTGAGCCGGTCGCTCCGGGAGAGAGCAGTTCGGTTCTGGATATTAAGATCGACAGCAAGGATACAGAAGACAGTTTTAATGTAGTTGTCGTTCAGGAATCCACAAAGGTTTTATATAATGAAAACAACGAACCGTACGCAGACTGGACACAGATCGCTGATACCAGCGAGACAGCCGGAGAATAGGAGGGTGAGAGATGAGTAAGAAAAAGAAAATGCCCCTTGGGGGACTGACCGTGGCTCTTCTTTCCGCTTCTGTGGTATTGCTGGCAGGAAGTACGGTGGGAAGTGCCAGAGCGGCACTGACTTATTACAGTGAGAACTATGGTGCACAGGTGGAGGTTTCCAATATCGGTGTCAGCCTGGTGGAAAATGATAAAGTGATCAGCAAGAGAGATTACGCATCCAACGGAAAATGGGATGAAGCAACAGGCGATCTGCTGACAGGTCTGAAAGAAGAAAAGATCGTACCGGGAAAACAGTACGATGAAGCGATCAAGGTGACAAACAGTGGTTCCATTGACAGTTATGTTCGTGTGATTCTGAAGAAGAGCTGGACGAATAAAGAGGGTGTGAAAGATACCACTCTTTCCCCGGATCTGATCGATCTGAATCTGAAAGAGGGAAGTGGCTGGGTGATCGATAAGAATGCATCTACAAAAGAGAGAACCATTCTTTATTATACAGGCATTCTTCCGGCAGGAGAAAGCACACCGGCACTCAGCGATACGTTGACGATCGACGGCAGCATTGCTACCAAGGTAAAACAGGATGTCACAGAAAAAGACGGTTATAAAACCATCACCACAACCTATGCCTATGATGGTTATAATTTCCAGCTTGAAGCCGAAGCAGATGCAGTACAGACCCACAACGCACAGGATGCCATCAAGAGTGCCTGGGGTGTGGATGTAGACGTAGACGGCAATGGCAATATCAGCTTACGATAGGAGGGTGCAGAAGATGAAAAAAAGAATTTTGTGCCTTGCCATGGCAGCGATCATGGCCGTAGGCATACATACAACAGCATTTGCAGAGACCCTGCAGGGCGGTTCTGACTGGAAGGTAGAATTCAACGGTTCCAAGATGAGCAGTAATTTTACTTCCGCAGACATGAAGAAAGATATCTTCCAGTTACAGCCGGGAGATACCATGGAACTTCAGGTAGGACTGAAGAACACCAGTGAGAAAGATGCAGACTGGTATATGACCAACGAAGTATTAAAATCTCTGGAAGACAGCCAGAGCATCGCAGAGGGCGGCGCATATGGTTACAAGCTGACTTATGTGGGACCGGATAAGAAGGAAACCGTATTATATGACAGCGAAACCGTAGGCGGTGAGGATGCCCAGAAGGGTGAAGGTCTTCACCAGGCTACTGATGCACTGGAGAAGTATCTGTATCTGGATCGCCTCTCCAAAGGTGATGTAGCTTCTGTTCATCTGACAGTAAAGCTGGACGGTGAGACACAGGGTAATGATTATCAGGATACACTGGCAAGCCTCCAGATGAGCTTCGCAGCCGATCCGGTGACGGTAACAACCGTGACGAAGAAGGGCGAAGACAAAGTTGTCAATAAGACAGTGACCAAGACAGTGCAGACACCGACAAAGAATGTTGTGAGATCCCCGAAAACAGGTGATACCACTCAGATCCTTGCCATCAGTGCGGTAGCGCTGGCAAGCGGTGTGATCCTTCTGATCCTGGCAGTGGTACTGATCAAGAAGCGAAAAGAGGAGAAAGGAGAGGGTCAGAGATGAAAAAAATGTATAAGATAGCCACAGTTCTTCTGGCCTTTTGTTTTCTGCTTGGATCGGTTCCTATGAGTGTTAAGGCAGAGAATTATAAGTATCAGGTAACGATATTCAGCGGTAAGCAGGGAGCTTTTTCCGGAACTGCAGGTCTGGTAGTAAAGGGAGCAGACTACAGTGTTTCCAATACTGCAGATGCTATCGTGATCAAAGATCTGAATCCCGGAGATACCGTAAGTTTTGAAGCAAGATCCGGTGCAGTAGCGCTGGATAAGGACAGCAAGTATTATGTGCAGGGTATCCGTATCAGTGGACGTGATAATAATGCTGCAGTAGAGAATTCTTCTTTTGAAGTAACCGGAGACCAGGAATACGTAGTAGCATACGGAATCAAAGGCGATCAGGTAGCTTACACCATCAATTATCAGGATGCTAACGGCAACAAGCTGGCAGACAGCCAGACCTTCTATGGTAATGTAGGTGACAAACCGGTGGTTGCATATACCTATATCGATGGTTACACACCGGAGTACAGAAACCTGACCAAGACCTTATCTGCCAATGCAGCAGAGAACGTATTTACCTTTAATTATCTGCCATATGAGACTGTAACCGTGACAACACCGGGACAGACCATCACCAACACCACCGAGCAGACAGTTACCGTACCGGGAGGTACAACAACTACAACCGGTGGTACTACCGGAACAACCGGTGGAACTACAGGCACAACTGGTGGAACTACAGGCACAACCGGTGGCACAGGAACCAATGCCAATGGCGGTAACGCAGCAGGCACAACCACCGGAAACGGTGATGCACAGGGCACAGATGCCACAGGTGGAACCGGCAATGGCGGACCTGGCAATGTAACAGATAATCAGGGAACAGAAGGCACAGAAAACGGCGGAACCACCCAGGATGCACAGGGTAACGAAGACACCACCACCATCGGTGATGAAGATACACCAAAAGCAGACCAGGATCTGAAAGATCTGGACGATGAGGATGTACCGAAGAGTGACAAAGACCTGGATGGAAACAAGAAAGTAAAGAAGAGCCTTCCTCTGGTAGCCGGCGTTGGTATCGGCGTAGCAGCACTTGCAGCACTTGCAGCAGGTATTGTGATCGTCAGAAAACGTGTACACAGATAATCAGACAGTGGAAAGAACAGTGAGACTGCTGTATGGAGTTAAAACAAAACTCCATACAGCAGTTTTTTGTTGTCCATGCAAATTAAAGTCGCGAAGGGTATTCTATTTTGTATAAAACAACATATAAAGAAGATTTGCTTTCTTTCACGTAATGTGTTATAATATACATATTTGTCTCACGGAAGGAACGAAAATCATATTTTCCGTGAAAGTGTAATACAACTCAGGGAAGTGGTTGTTTCAGGAGGCTGTAAACAGAAGTATGCAAACATGTGGAACGTATATGAAGAACAAAAAATTGAAGAACCAACAGGTTTTGTATGTAAAAATGTTCGGTGATTTTTCCCTGAAATATCAGGGGAGATCTTTGATCGCAAAGAAGAAAAAAGAGACGCAGTTTGCACTGGTATTGCAGTTGATTTTCCATAGCGGAGAAGAGGGGATCAGCCGGGAACATCTGGAGAAGGTTTTGTTTGGTGAACGGACATTGGACGATGCGAATCATGCGATCCACAGCCTGATTTATAATATCAGAAAGAAGCTGGAGCAGACAGGGCTTCCGAAAGGAAAATATATTATTTCCAGAAGAGGAAGATTTTACTGGGACAAAGAGATTCCGTTTGAAGAGGATGCGCAGTTGTTTGAAGAGTACTGCAGCAGAGCATGCAGGGCAGGGGACTGGGAGGAACGGATGGAGCTGTGCTGGAAAGCTGCCTTGCTGTATAAAGGTGCTTTTCTTAAGGACTCTGAGCAGGAAGGCTGGGTAAAAGAGGAACGGGAGCGTTACCATATCATGTTCCGGAAGCTGATAGAATATATGGCAGAGCTTCTGCGGAAAAAGAAGGCATATATTCAGCTGGAGAAGCTGGGCCGGCATGTATCAAAAGCAGCGCCATATGAAGAAGGGGAACTGCTGGTGATCGAGGCACTGACCGGTATGGGAAGAACGGAACAGGTAGAGAGTCTGTATGTGGAAACCGTGGAAAAGTATCGTCAGGTCTATATGGAAGAAGAACTGTGCAAATTAAAGGATTTCCGGAGAAAAATCGAAGAACAGCTTGACCATCCGTATGATATACTGGATAATATACAGGAGAATATGACAGAACAGCTGGAAAAGGTACAGGAGCCGTATCAGTGTAACTGGATGGTGTTCCGGGAGATTTATCATATGGTTGCACGTATGATAGAGCGAAGCGGTCAACAGGTGCAGCTGATGTTATGTACATTAACGGATATGGAGGAACATCCTATCAGATCCGATGAATGTGCAGAGGTACTGTCACGGTAGATATGGGAAAGTATCTGCAGAAGTATTCGTGCGGGAGACGTAGTTACCCGTTACGGAAAGGGACAGTATCTGGTGCTTCTGATCAATACAAAACCGGAGGATTGTCAGGAGATCCAGAAACGCATCGATGCACAGTTCCGGAAGAAAGATACCGTGTATGAGATCCGGTACAGCGTGAAGTCTGTCAGAAGTCTGAATAATGCAAAGGATGATCAGGGCCTGTCATAAGGTGTTTTTCGGGCAGGCATCGGTTCTGGTACAGGATATGGGAAAAAAGAAGAAAGAAAAAAGAGGGGCACTGGCAGGATGTGCCCGGGTCTGTAAGATATTCGGAACGGTCTGTCTGGTGGCAGTGATTCTTGTATGTCTGCCATTAACCCTTCCGCGGGTCTTCGGATATGAGATCTATACAGTCATCAGTGGAAGTATGGAGCCGGCGATACCGGTGGGAAGTCTGGTCTATGTACAGCCGGGAGCACCGGAGGATGCCGAGACAGATGATGTGATCGCATTCCACAGTTCTATGGATACGGGAGCGATCATCACACACAGGGTTATCAAAAATGATATAGTAACCGGTCAGATCCACACCAAGGGTGATGCAAATGAAAAAGAAGATCTGTATCCGGTGGGCTATGATTATTACATGGGAAAGGTAGTGTATTCTGTTCCTGTGCTGGGACGGGTACTTGCATTTTTCGTGACATTTCATGGTAAGATCGCAGCGGGAAGTCTGATCGGACTTGCGATTCTGTTACAGATCATCGGTGGAGTGCTGGAATCTGCGAATGAGAAGAAACAGGCAAAAATATCGCAGAAATAGCTTTGCGATATTAGCAGAAAATAGTATAATAACAGTAGCTGTGAAAGATGAGACAGTTACTGAGAAATGAAGGTAACCGGGGCAGTAGCCTGCAGTTACCTTCTGTGTTATAGAAAGAAGGATAGGTACGATGGGATTTAAAAAAGTTGATGTAAAAACACTCGATATGAAACCTTTTGAGAAGATCGGTTCCGAATGGATGCTGATCTCCGCAGAAAAAGACGGCAAAGCCAATACAATGACCGCTTCCTGGGGCGGCATCGGCGTTCTGTGGGGCAAGAATGTGGCAACAGTATATATCCGCCCGCAGCGTCACACCAAAGAATTCGTAGATGCAGGTGATACATTTACCATCAGTTTCTTCGGTGGCGAGCACATGAAAGAGCTGGGCTACCTCGGCAAAGTCTCCGGCAAAGATGTCCCGGACAAGATCGAACAGTCCGGTCTGCATCTGACAGAAGTAGACGGTCAGCCGGGATTCGAAGAGGCTACACAGGTGCTGGTATGCAGAAAGCTTTACCATGACGAGATCAAACCGGAAAACTTCTATGAACCGGAAGAAGATGAAAGATGGTATCCGGAAAAAGATTATCATACCATGTACATCGCTGAGATCCGGGAGTGCTGGGTGAGAGAGTAAAGCAGAAAGTACAAAAGAAGAGTCGGAATCCTGAAAGGTAAGACAGGTTTCCGGCTTTTTTGCATGACAGGCGAGGCAGGACTGGCTGTTTCTGGTTGCAGAAGTAAGGAAAAGAGACATATAATAGATGTTGCAGGGTAACTATTCAGTTGCCACTGTCCCGCGAGGTGTTTTGACATGAATATGTCAAAAT
>ENA-OPDW01000493-OPDW01000493.1-human-gut-metagenome-genome-assembly--contig:-NODE-493-length-30638-cov-7.980120_pt1 | contig 30638 bp, 22 predicted proteins | sample MGYA00241264_ERZ501508 | MGnify/ENA primary metagenome ERZ501508 (study PRJEB25962, sample SAMEA2042575) | human gut metagenome | biome: human gut; feature: human-associated habitat; material: faeces...
CCGCTGCCCCAACACCTCCTCCCTGTTTCCGCCACTGGCGGCGGTCGTCGTCGTTGCTGGCCATGTTCAGCGGAAAGAGTATTTTTATTTGTAGTTCCGAAACGCCTGCGGGCGTTTCGGAATTACTTTTTCACGGGAGGGGGCGTAGCGTGGAACGGTATCTGCTGCAAAAATCTGCGATTCGCGTCATGCAAAAAGGGGCTGCTGCGCGGTGCAGCAGCCCCTGAGGGTTACGTTATAGCGGCTCAGACCTCAAAGTTGGGATCGTCCTTCAGCATGTGGATGTTGGACATAAAGGCGCTCTGCTCGGGGTCGGTGAACTCGGCGTCCTTCACATACTTGTTCAGCACAGCAGCGGTGCGCACGGGGTCGGCAATGGTACCGGCACCGCCGATGCAGCCGCCGGGGCAGCCCATGCCCTCCAGCAAGTAGCCGTTGTACTTACCGGCCTTGGCCAGCATCAGCAGCTTCTTGCAGTCGGCCAGACCCTGTGCGGAGGCAATCTTCACCTCCATGTCGGGACGCCATTCCTTGATCTTGTCGGCAACAGCCTTGGCAACACCGCCGGACTGTGCAAAGCCGCGGCCGGCAGCAGAAGCGTAGCACAGATCCATCTCGGCGGGATCCACTTCCAGATTGTCCAGATCCAGATCCTTTGCCTCAATGATACCGGCCAGCTCTTCAAAGGTCAGCACGAAGTCCACGTCGGAGCGGACGGTGCGGCGGGAGGCCTCCAGCTTCTTGGCGGCGCAGGGTCCGATGAAGCACATACGGGCATCGGGGTCGGCCTGCTTCATCATGCGGGCGGTGAACACCATGGGGGTCATGGTCATGGAGATGTTCTTGGCAAGGCCGGGGAAGGCGGTCTTTGCCATCATGCTCCATGCCGGGCAGCAGGAGGTAGCCATGAAGTCCAGCTTCTCGGGCACTTCCTCAAGGAAGTCGTGTGCCTCGTCCACGGTGCACAGGTCGGCACCGATGGCAACCTCCACCACGTCGCAGAAGCCGATGGCCTTCAGGGCGGACTTCAGCTTGCCGGTGGAAGCCAGAGAGGGGAACTGGTTGATAAAGGCGGGAGCGACCAGCGCATAGATGCGGTCGCCGCGGTTGAAGCCCTGAATGAGCTGATAGATCTGACCCTTGTCGGCAATGGCACCGAAGGGGCAGTTTACCAGACACTGACCGCAGGACACGCACTTGCTGTAATCGATCTCGGCACGGCCCAGCTCGTCAGAGTGGATAGCGCCCATGCCGCAGGCAGCAGCGCAGGGACGCTCGGTCTTGACGATGGCGTTGTAGGGGCAGACGGTGACGCAGCGGCCGCACTTGATGCACTTGTCCTGATCGATGGTGGAACGGCCGCTCTCCCAAGTGATAGCCTTCTTGGGGCACACTTCCATACAGGGGTGTGCAAGGCAGCCCTGACACAGGTCAGAAACCTTGACCAGCTTTTCAGGGCAGCGGTTGCAGGCAAACTTGATCACGTTGACCAGCGGGGGATCATAGTACTTATCGGCGATGGAAGCATCCTCCAGACCGGAGACCACGCTGTTGTGCTCGTCCATGCGGCGGGTGGGCAGACCCATAGCCAGACGCACGCGCTCCTCAACGATGGCGCGCTCCAGGAAGATGTCCTTGCGCAGCTTGCCCTCCTCACCGGGGATGATGGTGTAGGGGATCTTGCGCATCAGGTGGTTGGCCTGCTCGCCCTTGACATTGGCGTAAGCCATGCGGGCGACCTCGGTAAACACCTGACGGCGGATCTGGATGACCGTAGTATTGATTCCTCTGAAACTCATTCCAATCTCTCCTTGCTCAGAAACAGCCAAAAAACGGAGCCGTCTGCCCTGTGTGCAGAGCATAAAAACGGCACTATACGGGCACGGATGGTACCGTGCTGGTTGCTTACAGCACGCCGGACCCGATAAATCCATCTTCATTTTAACATAAAGACGTGCGTATGGAAAGAGCAAAACACAAAATTTGTTAAAAATTTATTGTATTCATGCGGATGCACAGAATGTACAAGTAAAATGAAAAAATTTCAGCAAAGTGCTGCACGCACCCGCTCGCCATCGTAGCGGCCAAGCTTTACCCGCACGATCTGCCCGCTCTCGCAGCCGGGGGCAGAGACCACCACCGGAATGTACAGCCGGGTGTAGCCGGTGAACAGCGTACCGGACAGGGGCGTTTCCAGTAGCACCTCATCCTCGGTGCCCTCAAAGGCGGCCAGTGCCTCGCAGCGCACCTGCTCGGCTACGGCGTTCATGCGGCGGCTGCGCTCCTGCTTTTCCCGCTCGTGGATCTGATTCGGGAAATCATAAGCCGGGGTGCCGCTGCGGCGGGAGTAGGGGAACACATGCACTTTAAGGAAACCGATCTTTTTCAAAAATGCGCAGCTCTCCTCAAAGTCCTCTGTCGTCTCGCCGGGGAAGCCGCAGATGCAGTCGGTGGTGAAGCTGACCGGGCGGTCACCGTAGGCGGCGCGGAGCTGGCGGACCACCTCGGCGTACTGCTCGGCGGTATAGACGCGGCGCATCCGGCGCAGGGTGGCGGTGCAGCCGCTCTGCAAACTCAGGTGGAACTGGGGGCAAAGCTTGTCCACCGCTGCCAAGCGGGAGATGAATTCCGGGGTGAGCATATCGGGGTCAAGGCTGCCCAGACGAATGCGCTCGATGCCCGGCACCTGTGCGCATTTTTCCACCAGCTCCACAAGGTTCGTGCCGGTGTCCAGCCCGTAGCTGGGCAGGGAGATGGCGCTGAGCACCACCTCGCGGTAGCCCGCAGCGGCCAGCTGGTGCAGCTCGGCCAGAATGCTCTCCTCGGCGCGGCTGCGCACCGGCCCGCGGGCACGGGGGATGACGCAGTAGGCGCACTGCCGGTTGCAGCCGTCCTCCACCTTGATAAAGGCGCGGGTGTGGGTCTCGAACCGTTCCACCGGCAGCTCCTCGAACTGCTCGCCGCGCTGGTGCGGGGCAATGGCTACGATGCGCTCGTGGCCGTCCAACAGCTTTTGTACGTTCTCCAAGATGGCCTTGCGGTCGCCGTTGCCGCACACAAGATCGGCCTCCATGAACTGTGCGGCCTCCTCCGGGAAGGCCTGCGGGTAGCAGCCGGTCAGCACCGTCACCGCACCGGGGTTCTCGCGCTTTTTGCGGCGCAGCCACTTGCGGCTCTTCTGGTCGCCGAAGTTGGTCACGGTGCAGCTGTTCACGATGAACACGTCCGCTGCCTCGCCTTCCTGCGCAATGGTAAAGCCGTTGGCACGGAACAGCTGCTCCAGCGCACCGGTCTCGTTCAGGTTGACCTTGCAGCCGAGGGTATAAAAACAAACTCGCATGGGGAACGATCCTTTCGATAAAAACGGGGGTGTTTTGCATTTCTTCTCATTATATAACAGAAGCCCACCGGGGTGCAAGACTGTTTTTGCACGGAGACACCGGTCTTTTGCAGTGCGTCAAAACAAAAAGGGACGCGAAAAATCTCGCGTCCCAAAGCTGCAGGAAGGAATGACGAGCCGTTAGCTGTTTTTCAGGGTAACGAACAGATAATCGGTCTCCTTGCCGTCCAGTGTATCGGTCTTGCGCTCAATGAAATCGACCTCGTACATAGACAGGGGAAGCTGACGTCTCACAAAAGCGTTGATGGCGTTCTCCTGGGCGTCCGGCTTCAGGCTGGCCACGACAGAAAACTGCTTGGTGTCCAGAGCCTTCTGGATATCTTTACCGATTACGGTAGCAGAGAACCGGACGGGCAGCATGAGCTGACCGGAGCAGCCGGTGAACAGGGCGGCACCTGCAACAGCAGCAGCGGACAGACCGGCGATCTTCATAAAGTTACGGCGAGAAAGATTCATAATGAAACCCTCCTTGTGATTGCATGATTGTATGAAACTGGGCTTGCTCCCTTCTGGGAACAGTTCAATTTTACAAGTTTTGCCGTGAAAAGTCAAGGGACAGGTACCAAAGTTAACAGAAAACGAACACAATATGAAAAATAGTACGGCAAAATTGACGAGCGGCATGCCTGAAAAGACCACTGCATACAGTAGCAGCAAGAGACTTCGCACGGGGAGGGACGGAAATGGAACGGAGAAATCTGGCGTTGCTGTGCGCGGGGGTGGTCTGCTTCTGGCTGTTTGCGCTGGCCTTTGGCACGGCGCAGGGCAGGGGACTGCGCATCCAACCGGCGGTGCAAACGCAGGCGGAACCGGCGGTGCAGACCCTGACGGTCACCCCGCCGCAGCTTACCCTGCCCTGCCGCGCGGCGATCCTCATCGACCAGACCAGCGGCACGGTGCTTTACGAGATGAACGCCGACCAGACCATGCCCATCGCCTCCATTACCAAGGTGATGACCTTGCTGCTCACCTTTGAGGCGGTGCACGCCGGGCGGTTGACTATGGACACCGCCGTGCCGGTCAGCGAGCATGCCTACCACATGGGCGGCAGTCAGATCTGGCTGGAGCCCGGGGAGCAGTTCACGCTGGACGAGATGCTCAAGGCCATCTGTGTGTCCTCTGCCAACGATGCAGCGGTAGCGGTGGCAGAGCTGGTGGGCGGCAGTGAGCCCGCCTTTGTGCAGCAGATGAACGCCCGCGCCGCAGAGCTGGGCATGGAGCACACCACCTTCCGCAACGCCTGCGGGCTGGACACAGAAGGGCATCTTTCCACCGCACGGGATGTAGCCATCATGAGCCGCACCATCCTGACCACCTGCCCGGAGGTGCTGCACTATACCGGCATCTGGACGGACACCCTGCGGGGCGGGCAGACCCAGCTGGTGAACACCAATAAGCTGCTGCGGCGTTACAACGGCATCACCGGGCTCAAGACTGGCACCACCGGCGGGGCGGGGGTGTGCATTACCGCCAGCGCCACCCGGGACGGACTGAACCTCATCGCGGTGGTGTTGGGTGCACCCTCCAGCAAGGAACGGTTCGAAGCCGCCACCACCCTGCTGGACTACGGCTTTGCGGCCTACCGTGCCGCACCGGTGCCCCTGCCGCAGGAACGCCCGCTGCAATTAAAGGTAAAGGGCAGCACCGAGGAGACCGTGCCGCTGGATTACGCCGCTCTGCCCGCCACCGCGTTGCTGCCCGCCGAAAGCGCCGGTCAGCTGACCGTGCAGCTGGAACTGCCCGACACGCTGGAAGCCCCGGTGACCCGGGGACAGACGGTAGGCAAGGCGCAGCTGCTGTGCGGCGAAGCAGTACAGGGGGAGTACCCAGTGTGCGCTGCCGCCGATGCGCCCCGCATGGATTTTGACACCGCCTTGCAGCTGCTGTGGGACAGCCTGCGGGGGACAGCAGCCTGACCCTGTGCCGAAAAAGGCGCTTCAGCGCACAAAAGTGAGCCGGACGCCCGGTGGGACTGTTGGATACCTGAACAAATCTGGATGAAGAAACAAAAAAACACTATTAAAATTGTATGAAATCTAAGGAATTTGACCTTGACTTTACCCGGAGGGAACGGTACACTTATACCAAGATATTTCCTCGCAGGGCAAAGGCCCGGCAGATCGTTTGGAGGTTTTAATAAAATGAGTGTCGCACTGAACACGAAACACCTCTCCAGCTTCATCAGCGAAGAGGAATATGCAGCCATCTACCCGCAGGTAGAAGCCGCCCACAAGCAGCTGGAAGCCAAGAACGGCCCCGGCAGCGATTTTCTGGGCTGGATGACCCTGCCCCGGGATTACGACAAGGAAGAGTTCGCCCGCATCAAGGCAGCTGCTGCCAAGATCCGCGAGGACTCCGACGTTCTGGTCGTGGCCGGTATCGGCGGCAGCTATCTGGGCGCACGCGCTGTTGTGGAGGCCGTTAAGGGTATGTACCACAACGAGCTGGAAGATGGTCTGAAGATCTACTTCTGCGGCAACAGCATCAGCCCCACCTACCTGAACAATATCATCAGCCTGTGCAAGGGCAAGCGCTTCTCCATCAACGTCATCTCCAAGTCCGGCACCACCACCGAGACCTCTCTGGCCTTCCGTGTGCTGCGCGAGCTGCTGGAAAAGGAGATGGGCGTGGAGGAAGCCAACAAGCGCATCTACGCCACCACCGACCGTGCCAAGGGCACTTTGAAGCAGCTGGCTGACGCACAGGGCTGGCCTACCTTTGTAGTTCCCGATGACGTGGGCGGCCGCTACTCTGTGCTGAGCGCCGTGGGTCTGCTGCCCATCGCCGCTGCCGGCATCGACATCGACGCTCTGATGCAGGGCGCTGCCGATGCTATGGAGCGCTTCTCCGTGCTGAGCCCCGACAACGATGCTTATAAGTACGCCGCCATCCGCAACATCCTGTACCGCAAGGGCAAGGCTGTGGAGATTTTGGAGTGCTACGAGCCGGACTTCACCCTGATGAACGAGTGGTACAAGCAGCTGTTCGGCGAGAGCGAGGGCAAGGACAACAAGGGTCTGTTCCCCGCAAGCTGCATCTTCTCCACCGACCTGCACTCCATGGGTCAGTTCATTCAGGAAGGTGCCCGCATCATGTTCGAGACCATCGTGGACGTGAAGAAGCCCGCACAGGATCTGTTCATCGACCCGCTGGAGGGCAACTTTGACGGCCTGAACTTCCTTGCAAACCAGAACATGAGCGTGGTCAACCGCAAGGCCATGGAAGGTACTATTCTGGCACACACCGATGGCGGTGTGCCCGAGGTGCTGATCGAGGTGGACGACCTGTCTGCTTATAATGTGGGCTACCTGATCTACTTCTTCTGGCGTGCCTGCGCCTGCAGCGGCTACCTGCTGAGCGTGAACCCCTTCAACCAGCCCGGCGTGGAAAGCTACAAGAAGAATATGTTTGCCCTGCTGGGCAAGCCCGGCTATGAGGGCCTGACCGCAGAGCTGGAGGCAAAGCTGAAGTAAGCTGCCGAACGTTAAAAATGATCTCCCGCCGCAAGGCGTGGAAAATACAGGAGGACTGAACTATGATTAAACTGATTGTTGGTACCAAGGGCTCCGGCAAGACCAAGGCTATGATCGACCAGATCAACGACGCGGTCAAGACCTCCAAAGGCAATGTTGTTGTTGTGGAAAAGGGCATGAAGCTCACCTACGACATCGCTCCTGCAGCACGTCTGATCGATCTGGACGAGTACAAGATCTCCGGCGGCGAAATGCTGTACGGCTTTGTGGCCGGCCTGATGGCAAGCAACTACGACATCACCGACCTGTACATTGACGGCATCCTGAAGGTGCTGGACCACGATATCAACCGTCTGGGCGTTGTGCTGGACGAGATGGCAGCCATTGCCGGCGACAGCGTGAAGGTCACCGTGACCGTCAGCGCAGACGAGGCCGCACTGCCCCACGATGTGAAGAAGTACCTGTGATCTGATAAAAGAACAGGGCTAAAGGCTTTTCCAACAGGCAGAAGACCGGAGAAAAATAAATTTTTTCGGTTTTCTGCCTGTTTTGGTGTTGACAAAGGGTTGCTTTGGCGCTATACTAACAAAGCAGCCTTTTCAGAGGTGTACTATGCAATTTGACCTGAGAAAGTTTATCACAGCCGGCGCAAAGCCGTACCATGCAGAGTTTCAGTGTGATTTATCTGCGTACGATTATGCCGGTGCAAGGATCCCGCAGCCGGTCACAGCCGTCTTTGACGCGCAGACCGATGGCGACGAGGTTCAGATAACGTTGCGGGCAAAGGCATCGGTGCACGGAGAGTGCGCCCGCTGTCTGGACCCGGTCACCCGGGAAGAGACAGTCGATACGGAGTGGATCGTCAAGGAGCGGGATCTGGATGACCCGGATTTCGATCTTCCGCTGGACGAAAAAGGACACTTGGACGTGGACGAATGGCTCAATCAGGAGTTTATGTTCCAGATTCCCACGGTGCTGCTTTGCAGCCCCGACTGCGCCGGGCTTTGCCCGCAGTGCGGTAAGAAAAAGGCGGAATGCACCTGCCCACCGGCAGAGCAGACCGATGCCCCCGTAGACACTAGGCTCGCGATCCTTAAATCACTGCTGAACAGATAAACCCATCAAGGAGGTGCAAAAATATGGCAGTACCTAAGAGACATCTTTCCAAGGCCCGCCGCGACAAGCGTCGCAGCAATGTTTGGAAGCTGGAGGCCCCCGCACTGGTCAAGTGCAGCAACTGCGGCTCTCTGAAGCTCCCCCACCAGGCATGTGGCAACTGCGGTTACTACAAGGGCGAGGAAGTCATCAAGAAGGCCTAATTTGCGCGTAATTGGTGGCATAATGGTGTTATGTACAGAAGGGGAGGGCGCAAAGCCTTCCCCTTCTTGTGCTTTAAAGGAGGTGGATGCAGATGGCGATCCGGATCGAGCAGGTGGATGCCGGCAGCGAGGCCGAGGCTCTTGGCCTTGCCCCCGGTGACGAGCTGCTGAGCGTGGACGACAACGAGCTGAACGACACGCTGGACTACGATTTTTATACCGACAGCAGCAGCTTCCACCTGAAGGCCCGGGTAGCAGACGGCATCCGGGAGTGGGAGGTGCAGCGGCCGCAGCGCGGCCCCTTTGGCTGCGGGTTCAAGACCTATCTGGGCGATGCAAAGCATTCCTGCTCCAACCACTGTATGTTCTGCTTCATCGACCAGCTGCCCCCGGGCATGCGCGAGAGCCTGTATTTCAAGGATGATGACGAGCGACTGAGCTTTTTGTTCGGCAACTACATCACCATGACCAATATGCAGGATCACGAGATCGACCGCATCATCAAGATGCACATCTCGCCTATCAATATCTCGGTGCACACCACCAACCCCCAGCTGCGGGTGCGGATGCTTGCTAATAAGCGCGGCGGCGAGGTGCTCAAGTACCTGCCCCGTCTGGTGGAGGGCGGCATTGCCGTCAACTGTCAGCTGGTGCTCTGCCGCGGCGTGAACGATGGCGACGAGCTGCGCCGCACCCTTGCCGACCTGCTGGAGCTGACCCCCATGGTGCAAAGCATTGCAGCCGTGCCCTGCGGCATTACGGATTACCGCAAAAATCTGTACCCGCAGGTGCCCTACGATGCAAAGACCAGCGCTGAGGTCATCGACATTATGGAAGAATTCGGTGATGAATGCAAGCGCCGCCACGGCAAGCGCATCATCTACCCCAGCGATGAATGGTACCTTAAGGCAGGCCGCCCCATCCCTGCGGCGGCGTTCTACGAGGACTACGACCAGCTGGAAAACGGCGTGGGCATGATGCGCCTGTTTGAGGAAGAATTTCTGGCGGAGCTGGACAAGCCCCACCGGGTCTACGGCACCAAGGAGCTGGACGTGGTCACCGGCACCATGGCAGCGCCCCTCATCACCCGCATGATGGAGGAGCTGCACCGCCAGTACCCCATGATCACCGTGCACGTCCACACCATCCAGAACCGCTTTTTCGGCGGTAATGTTGGCGTGACCGGCCTCATCACTGCTACCGACATCATCGCCCAGTGCGCTGGCAAGCTCGCCACAAAAACGCTGGGCATCCCGGCTGTGATGCTGCGGGAGGAAAAGGACACCTTCCTTGACGATATCACGGTGGAGCAGCTGGGGCAGCAGCTGGGCGTAAAGGTGGAGGTGCTGCCCACGGCAGGCGGGGACGAAGCCCGCGCCTTGTTGCGCAGCGGCCTGCACATTGCCCGCAGAAGGAAGAGCGGCAGCTGATAACGCCATTTTTATTGTATTTTACCCCTTTTAAGAAAGGAGGAGACCCCATGAGCAAACCGATCGTAGCAGTGGTGGGCCGCCCCAACGTGGGCAAATCCACCCTGTTCAATAAGCTGTGCGGCCAGCGCCTTGCCATTGTGGAGGATACCCCGGGCATTACCCGCGACCGCATTTTCGCCAACTGCGAGTGGAACGGCCACGAGTTTTTGCTGGTGGATACCGGCGGCATTGAGCCCAAGGCCACCGAGGGCATTCTGGCCCACATGCGCGAGCAGGCGCAGATCGCCATTGACACCGCCGACTGCATCATCATGGTCACGGACGTGCGCGACGGCCTGACCGCAGCCGATGAGGATGTGGCACACATGCTGCGCCGCAGCCATAAGCCCATCATTCTTGCCGTGAACAAGTGCGACAAGGTGGGCGAGGCTCCCATGGAACTGTACGAGTTCTACAACCTCGGCTTTGACGAGGTGATGCCCATTTCTTCCGTGCACGGTCACGGCACGGGCGACCTGCTGGATGCAGTGTGCGCCCATCTGGACTTCAGTGAGACCGTGGTGGAAGAGGACCGTATCCCCGTTGCCATCATCGGCCGCCCCAACGTGGGCAAGTCCAGCCTGACCAACCGCATTCTGGGCGAGAACCGCATGATCGTGGCCAACGAGGCCGGCACCACCCGCGATGCCATCGACACCCCGGTGGACAACGCCTACGGCAAGTTCATCTTTACCGATACCGCCGGTCTGCGCAAGCGCAGCAACATCAGCGATGGTCTGGAGCGCTACATGGTGGTGCGTGCACTGGCTGCTGTGGAGCGCAGCCGCGTGGCGCTGATCCTTGTGGATGCCACCGTCGGCTTTACCGAGCAGGACAGCAAGGTGGCAGGCTACGCCCACGAGCAGGGCAAGGCCTGCATCATCGTGGTGAACAAGTGGGATGCCGTGGAAGGCAAGGAGACCAACACCATGGAACTGCAGCGCCGCGGCTATGCCGAGTGCTTCAGCTTTATGGGCTACGCACCCATTATCTTCATCTCTGCCCAGACCGGCTACAACGTGAACAAGCTGATGCAGCTGATCCGGGATGTGGACGCCGAGAACGGTGCCCGCGTGCCCACCGGCGTGCTGAACGAGATGCTTGCTCGCGCTACTGCCCGGATGCAGCCCCCCAGCGACAAGGGCCGCCGCCTGAAGATCTACTACCTGACGCAGGCCTCCACCCGTCCCCCCACGTTCGTGGCCTTCGTGAACGCAAAGCACCTGTTCCACTTCAGCTATCAGCGGTATCTCATCAATCAGATCCGCGAAAACTTTGGTCTGGAGCATACGCCCATCCGTCTGGTCGTGCGGGAGCGCGGCTCCGGCGAGGTGGGTGCCAAGGACGTATAACACGTCAGGGAGGCTCAGATGATGGAATCTGTTCTCATCGCTGCGGTGTCCGCTGTGCAGGCGTATCTGCTGGGCAGCATCGACACCGGTATCCTCGTCAGCAAGTTTTTGTACCACGATGACGTACGCAAGTACGGCAGCGGCGCTGCAGGCATGACCAATATGCTGCGCACCTTCGGCAAAAAGGCAGCGGCACTTACCGCCTTTGGTGATGTGCTCAAGGGTGTGTTGGCCGTGTGCATCGGCCGCTGGCTGTTCACCCTGATGCCGGAAAGCACCACGCTCTCGCCCTATCTGGCGGTGTATCTTGCCGCCATCTTTGCCATTATCGGCCATTTGAAGCCCCTGTATTTCGGCTTCAAGGGCGGCAAGGGCGTGCTGGTGGCGGGCGGCACCATTCTGGCCATCCAGCCGGTTCTGATCCCCTTTCTGGCGGTCATCTTTCTGGCCTGCCTGCTGCCCACCGGCATGGTGTCGCTGGGCAGTGTGACCATGGCAGCACTCTACCCGGTGCTCACCATCCTGTACGTGGTGTTCCGGGGCTATTCTGCCGCCGACCTTACCGTGTGCACCATTGGCTCGGTGATCATGGCCGCAATGGTCATTTATATGCACCGCTCCAATATCCAGCGCATCCGCGAGGGCAAGGAATACCGCTTTGGCCGTCACGGCAAAAAGTAACAGAAAATAGTAAACCCCCCCGCAGCAGCCGTTCACCGGCCGCTGCGGGGTGGTTTTTGTATAGGCTTATTCCTTTGTCTCGGTCTCTTCCTCAGGCTTTGCTTCGGAATGCCGCCGACGGAACCAGTCGGCGGGGATGCCGCTCTGGGCGGGGGTAAGATCCGGCGCAGGATGACCGTCCGGCAGGTGTGCGCCAAAGGCCGGGACAAAGAAGAACTTGCGCACAATGAAGATCAGCGCAATCGCGCCCACGCTGAGCAGGTTCTCCACGGCGGAATCGTGTCCCACCACCAGATGGCGGGCAATGGCGTACAGCAGCACCTCAAGGCTGCTGCCGGGGCTGTGCTTGGCCAGCATCTTGATGAACTCAATGCCGATCACAATGTCCAAGCTGCGCTCCAGAAAGGTGCGGATCTCTGCCTCGTTGCCATCGAACAGCAGGCCGGGCATCCAGCGGATCAGGGGTACAACGCTGAGCAGCAGACCAATCAGCACCAGCCCGGATAACAGCACTTCCAGCAGACTGGAAGCCTGAATAATGCGGTTGCGCAGGGAGGTACGCCAGTGGCTTTCTACCGGGTGAGAGGGATGTTCCATAGTAAGACCTTCCTTTCGGCATTCTGCTGCATAAAGATCGACAAAATCCTGCCTTTATTGTAGCAGACGAGAGAAGGTCTGTCAATTTCAATCCACGATGGTGACGGTGGTCTGCGGGCCGACGGCCACATAGCCGGACTTTTTGATGCAGTCCTGCCCGGCGTCGGTATCCAGCCAGTCGTACAGACGGCGCTCCGGGCTGTCGGCAGCGGCATCCGGGTGGATGACGGCGTAGAAATCGTTGCATAGGGGGTAGCTGCCGTCGGCAAGGGTGTCGTTGCTGGGGGTCACACCGTCCACCGCCAGCAGCCGCAGCCCGGGCTTAGAGTACATCTGGTCGATGTAGTAATACACGGAGAAACCGATGGCGTTGGCGCTGTTGTTGTAATCGGCAATGCTGTCCACCAGCTCGCCCATGGCGGCGGGAGCCAGCTCAGAGGGCGGGGTCATCAGTTCGCCGCCCTGAATGAGCAGCTTTTTGAACAGGGTCTGGCTGCCGGAGTCCTCGCCGCGCTGGAAGGCAACGATTTCCTGATCCTTGCCGCCTACATCCTTCCAGTTGGTGATCTTCCCGGCATAGATATCCCGCAGCTGCTGCTGGGTAAGCGCCTGCACGGGGTTATCCTCGTTGACGATGAACACCAGCGCGTCCACCCCGATGGGTTTCTGCTCCAGCTGCACATTGGCCTCTTGTAGCTCTTCTTTTACATAGTCCGGCGCTTCGTACACCACCAGCATCCGGGTGGTGGTGTCGTACAGACCAAAGTTCTCCCATGCGTAGGCGGTGGTGCTCACGGTGATGCTGCTGCGGGCTTCCTCCAAGTCCATGCCGGTGGTATCGGCCAGCATCTGCGCCATCAGCGGGATGCAGGCGGTGCTGCCGTCCAGCGGGGGAAACTCATCCACGGTCAGGAACGGCTCAGGCTGCTGCACAGTCGAGGACGCTGCAGAGGACGCGGGCGGCTCTGCGGCAGAGGAAGCGGTGCTGCCGGAGGGCGCATCCGTGCCCTTGCAGGCGGTCAGCACCCCGGCGGCGGAGCAGGCAGCCAGCCCCAGCAGAAAACTGCGGCGGGAAATTTTAGCGTTTTTCATAAGAAAGCCCTCCTAACTCAATAGCCATAACTCGGTACATCGTCCGCAGTGGCAGACGAGAAAATGCTCTGGCAGTACAGCCAGTTGCCGCTCGTGTCCATCCAGCCCACATAGAAGCCCCGCTGTGCGGCAAACACATGGTCGGGCAGGGCATTCAGACTGTTGGAATAGTACCCGGTGCAGCTGGAAAGCCCCTGTAATACTACATTGCCGCCTGCATCCAGCACATCGCATACGCTGCCGTAGGCACTGCCCGCAGCGGCGCGGCTGCCGTAGAACATGGGTCTGCCGTCGGGGTCGGTGGTCAGGTAGTTGACGTAACTGTACTTGCCCTGCAGGGCGGTCAGGTCGCTGACAAGCCCCTGCGGGCCGTACAGCCGGGTGGCGGTGGTCTCGTAGCGGTCGTTATCCTGCAATTCCAGCCAGACGTAGCCGGTGCCGCAATTGCTCATCCGTACCCGCTGCTGGTGCTCCACCGGTTCTACGGTGGTGTCGGTCAGCAGCTTGCCGTTATCCTTGCTGTACACCCGCAGGCTGCCGTCCAGCGCGTAGACGGCTACGGTGTTGTCGGTGGCGTCCACATCGTACAGCGGGGTCTTTGCGCCTGTCTCCAAATCATAGAGTTCGTAGCCATGGTCCTCGCCGCTGTGCCATGTTACCACATAGCCCGGGAAATACTGGCTGGGCTGCTCGTCAAAGGTGGAGATCAGTCCGCGGTCCTCTGTGGTCATGTCCCGCAGTTCGTACCGGCCATCACTGGTGGAAAAGCTGGCAAGACCACCCGGGTAGACCTGCAAAAAGCCCGTGTACTGCTCACCGGTCTGGGTGTTGTACAGGATCTGGTCGGTGGTTTCCTCTCCGGTGGCAACGTCCAGCTCCACCCAGTCGCTCAGGGTGTCACTGTCGTAGAAAAGGCGGTACGCCGAGGCGGCCTCGGCGCGGTAGACGGGGGTGCCGTCCTTTTCCTGCATCACCACCCAGCTGTTCTGCTGGTAGTCGGTATCCCAGTCGTAATCGTCCAGTCCCTCCGGGCGGGCGTAGCAGCTGAACACCAGCTTATCGCCGCATAGGGTGCAGCTGTATGCGCCCTCCGGTACCGGCAGCGCTGCACCGGTGGCAAGGTCGATGACCTGACAGGTGCCATAACCTGACTCTGGGACGTATCCACCATCGATTAGGCGGCTCTCCTGCAGCACCAGCAGGTCGTTTTGCAGGGTGGCGCTCTGCTCGCCCTCAAAGGACATTACTTCGGTGCCGGTCTTGTCGTACAGGGCGGTGCGGCGTCCGCCCCGGCCGGTAGGGTCGGACCAGCTGCGCAGCCAGTAGTCTGCGGTGCCGGTGGCACTGTCCTCCACCAGCGAGACGTTCTCACTGCGGGCAGACTGGTGCAGCGGGGTGCTGCCGCACAGGATGGTGGTGCTGCTTCCGGAACGGCTGTCGCAGTACAGCACCCGCAAACGGCTATCGTTCAGCACGGCAGGGTCGTACAGGGGTTTGCCGTTGTCGTCCGTAGGTACCGAAACGGCAGAGCTTGCAGCGCCCGGCACGCCGGTGGCGGGCGGCAGCAGGGCGCAGCCACAGCCTAAAGTAAGGGCAAGGGCAGTGCAGACTGCCCCGCAGCCGATACGCAAGACAACACGCTTCATAAAAAACACTCCTTTGCAAAAACAGGGAGGAAAATTTTTCCGTTCACTCAGAATACGAAACAGCCGCATTTTTCATTGCAGAACTTGCAGAAAAATGCGGCTAAAAACGGTTACAATTGCATTACAGCTGCGCCGGGGCATGGGACGCTTCTGCCTTGTCCATCTGCTCCAGCTGCCGCAGAAAGGCCAGCAAAAAGGGTAGAGAAATGAAGCAGGTGAGCGCATCCGCAATGGGCTGGCAGAGCTCCACGCCCACAAGCCCCAGCACCCGGGGAAGTACAAGAATCAACGGGATAAAGCACACGCCCTGCCGGCAGCAGGCCAGAAAGGTGGCACGCCCGGCCTTGCCCACGCTCTGGAAGGTCATGTTGGTCACCACGATCACCGGCTGCAGAAGGATGGCAAAGCACTGGTAGCGGAAGGCGGGCAGCGCCACGGCAGTGACCTCTGGGTCGTCCCGGAACAGGCGAATCAGGTTTTCATCGTTCCACCAGCACACCGCGATCAGCACCACCAGCAGCGCAAAGGCGGCTTGCAGGGTAAAGACGGCGGCCTGCCGTACCCGGTGGTATTTGCGGGCGCCGTAGTTGAAGGACGCCACCGGCTGCAAGCCCTGTCCCACGCCGATGGCCACCGAGAGGATGAACATAAAAATGCGGGACACGATGCTCATGCCCGCCACGGCGGCATCGCCGTAGCTGCGGGCGGCAATGTTCAGCAGCATCCCGCCGATGCTGTTCAGCCCCTGACGGCCAAAGCTGGGCGCGCCGCCTGCAAGGATCTGCAAAAACTCGCGCGGCTCCCGGGTGACGGCGGAAAGCCGGAACTGGCTGACCGTTTTGCCTCGCAAAAACATATACAGCAGAATGCCAAAGCTGATGGTCTGGCTGAGGGCGGTGGCAATGCCGGCACCGGCAGTGCCCAGCCCTAAAGCGAACATGAACAGCGGGTCCAGCGCAATGTTCAGCAGTCCGCCGGTGACCAGCCCGACCATGGCAAGGTTCGCCTTGCCCTCATACCGCAGGATGTTGTTCATCACCAGACTGGAGATCATCAGCGGTGCGGCAAGCAGGATGGGCCGGGCGTAGGCACAGGCATGGGGCAGGATGGTCTCGGTGCTGCCCAGCAGCATCATAAAGTCCGGCAGGGTGGCAAGGCCGACCACCGCCAGCACTACGCCAAAGGCCAGCGCCGTAAAAAAGCTGGTGGAAGCAAAGCGGGTGGCGGCGTGGGTATCCTGACTGCCCAAGCGGCGGCTGATGATGGTGCCGGAGCCGTGCCCCAGCATAAAGCCTAGCGCCTGTATGATAGCCATCAGGCTGGAAACGACGCCCACCGCGCCGGAAGCGCTGGTGGAGATGCGCCCTACAAAAAAGGTATCCGCCAGATTGTAGATGCTGGTGATCAGCATACTCAAAATCGTGGGCGCGGCAAGGCTGAGAATCAGCCGGGGGATCGGAGTCTCGGTCATTTTATGATACTGCACCGCAGTGCGGTCCTGCTGGGTCATGGGCAAATATCCTCCTTCAAAAACGAGAAAGCCGCCCCTTCCAGAGCGGCAGATAGTCCTGATGAAAACAGTATAACGCAGTTGCGACAAAATGTCGAGAGGGAGTAAAAACGGCCTTTCGCCCCTGCGAAGGGGCGAAAAAGCAGGCGAAAACAGGGTGGTTTCTATATAAAGTGCTAAAGAATTGTCGAATTGCTTGTGAAAAATCACGATATGTGGTATTCTTTATAAGAAGGAATTGGAAAAATCTGTGCATTTTATGATTGGGAGGGATTTGTACATGAAATCCGTAGCACAAACTGTGATCGAGGCCGACCGCTTTTATACCATTGCCGCTCACACCGGCAATGTCATTCAGGCAGTGGAGGGCAGCAAGGACGGCGGCACTGTCCGTCTGGGCAAGTATGACCACAAGCCCGAGCAGGAGTGGAGCTTTGTCCGCGAGGGCGATGGTGTGTACCGCATCCGCAACCGTGCCTCCGGCAAGCTGCTGGATCTGACCATGACCGGCACCGCCAATGGCACATGGCTGCACCTGTGGGAGGACGTGGGCGGCACGTCCCAGATGTGGAAGGTGGAGCACACCCCGGAGGGCACCGTGCGTCTGCGCTCTTCTTGGGCAGGCGGCAAGTGCGTGGACACCGTGGGCATCGGTGCCGAGGTGGGCGCTGTGCTGCAGATCTGGCAGGAGGTGCCCGGCGGTGGTGACCAGCTGTGGGTCATCTCTGAGGTAAAGGACCGCGTAAAGCGTGCCGCCAAGGTTGAACAAGCAGCACCCGCTGCCGAGACGAAGTCCGCACCGGCCAAGGAAGCCGCTCCCGCCAAAAAGCCCGCAGCCCGCAAGCCCCGCACCGCCAAGAAGGTGGAGGAGAAGCCCGCTGCGCCCGCCGCAAAGGCTGCAGAGCCGGTCAAGGCAGAAAAGCCCGCTGCAAAGAAGGCTGCTAAGGCAAAGGCTGAGCCTGCTGCTCCCGCAGTAGAGGTGAAGGCAGCTCCCGCCGTGGCAACCAAGGCCGAGCCTGTTACTAAGGCTGAACCGGCTGCCAAGGCAGCGCCCGCAGCGGAAGCCAAGACTGCCCCCGTTGCCGCAAAGCCCAAGGCAAAGCGTGCACCCTGCAAAAAGACCGTAAAGAAGTAAGAAATCATAAAAAGCAAAAAATCGGACAGACCGCGGTCTGTCCGATTTTTGCTTTTTAAAATGGTTCGACTTTACGCGGCAGGAGAGGCGGCAGCATCATCGCTCTGGGCAGCGGTCTGCACGAACTGCACGATGCTCTCGATGGTCTTGCGCAGCTGCACAAGGCTTTCCACGTCAGAGTCCTGCATCCGGGAGGTGGGAGCGGTCACCACGGTCTGCGCAGCAGTCACCGTGCCGGTCAATTCCGCATGGATATGGTGGGCGGGCACGTCCAGCAGGATGTGCACCTTGGGGGACAGGGTCTTGAGCAGACCCTGCTTTTCGATGCCCAGAATCAGCTGCGGCGCATCCTCCCCGGCGGCGAGATTCGGCAGCTGAAGGTAGAGGTAACCCTCCTTGGCGTTGGCGGGCTGCACGGTTTTGAGCTGTTTCAAGTCCAGCTGAAAGTCGTTCACCTGCTGCAAGCCGGTGGCGGCGGGGTCTACCCCCAGCAGAGTGGCCAGCTGGTCTTGGGAGATATAGCTGCCCAGCGACCAGCCCGGCAGCAGCAGGCTTGCCAGCGGATACTCGGCCACAACCGTGCTGCGCAGCTTGTTGTACAGCTGCCCGGCGTCGTAAAGGGTCTCTTCCTCGCTGATGTACATCCGGGTCAGAGGGGCATCGTTGACGGTGCTGGTGCCCGTTGGGTACAGCGCCAGCTGCACCGCCCGGGGGGTGTACTGGCCGGTCAGGCTGCCGGTGGTGCCGCCGAACTTGTCCAGCAGGGCGTAAAGCGCAGGGGGCTCGGCCTCGGTGGAGGTGATGGTGTAGTCCAGCGCAAAGCTGGCACCGCTCTGGAATGCCTTGACCCTGCGGCTGACCAAGCTGTACAGCACTGCCGCAGCCACCACGCACACCAAAACCAGACACAGCAGAACGATCAGCGCCGCCCGCAGACCGGTGCGCTTTTTGTGGGAAGATGCCATGGGAAACCTCTCCTTCCGGTAAAACGTATTTGCTTCAGCATAACGGAACTGCACGCAAATGTCAAGCGCCGCAAACTGCGGACAAAACAAAAAACCTGAAACATTTCTGTTTCAGGTTTCTGGCGGAAAGATGGGGATTCGAACCCCAGAACGCTTTTGACACGTTACACGATTTCCAGTCGTGCGCCTTAGACCAACTCAGCCATCTTTCCACATCTTCTGTTCTGCCTTTGGGCGGGTGCCCTTGGCGCTCCACTATAATACCTGAAAGCAGGCTTTTTGTCAAGGATTTTTTTGAAAAAAATCAGACTTTTTTGAAAATGACGAAAAAACGCGAGAAAGTATTCTGCCGCATGGATGGAAAGGACAAAAAGCCCTTGACGCACCTTTAAAATAGGTCTATATTGAGGGCAAAGAGCACTGCGGTGGGTCATTTTGTGCCGCAGCGGCGGGAAATATAAGGAGGATGCTTTTATGACTTATTCTGAAGTGCTTGCCAATGCCCGTACCTGCATTGGTCAATACTGCAAGGCCTGCCCGGTGTGCAACGGTGTGGCCTGTAAAAACCAGATCCCCGGCCCGGGTGCCAAGGGCGTGGGCGATACCGCTATCCGCAATTATAATAAGTGGGCCGATATCCGGGTGAACATGGACACCCTGTGCCCCGGCGGTGCACCGGACACCACGCTGGAGCTGTTCGGCAAAAGCTTCCGCTATCCCTTCTTTGCGGGCCCCGTGGGCGCAGTGAACCTGCACTACTCCGATACCTACACCGACATGACCTATAATGACGTGCTGGTGCGTGCTTGTGCCGAAAACGGCATTGCTGCCTTTACAGGCGACGGCACCAACCCCACCGTGATGGAGATGGCCACCCGCGCCATTGGCGCTGCGGGCGGCTGCGGTGTGCCCACCATCAAGCCGTGGAACATCGACACTATCCGCGAGAAAATGGCACAGGCCAAGGCCAGCGGCTGTTTTGCCGTGGCTATGGACGTGGATGCAGCGGGTCTGCCCTTCCTGAAAAACATGACCCCGCCCGCCGGCAGCAAGAGCGTGGAGGAACTGGCCGAGATCGTGCAGCTGGCCGAGCGCCCCTTCATCGTCAAGGGCGTGATGACCGTTAAGGGCGCACTGAAGGCAAAGCAGGCCGGCGCCGCCGCCATCGTGGTGTCCAACCACGGCGGCCGTGTGCTGGATCAGTGCCCCGCCACCGCCGAGGTGCTGCCGGAGATCGCCGCAGCCCTCAAGGGCACCGGCGTGAAGGTACTGGTGGACGGCGGTATCCGCACCGGTGTGGATGTGTTCAAGGCACTGGCACTGGGCGCAGACGGCGTTTTGATCTGCCGCCCCTTCGTGACCGCTGTCTACGGCGGCGGCGCAGAGGGCGTGAAGTGCTACATCGATAAGCTTGCCGGAGAACTGGCCGACACCATGCAGATGTGCGGTGCCCATACGCTGGCGGAGATCACCCCGGATATGGTGCGGGTCTGAGGTTTCTATTATAAGTAACAAAAAGGAGATGCCCGGCAGGACATCTCCTTTTTTGTTACTTCAAAGTGCCGTCCAGCACCTGCTGGTAATACCACGGCTTCGGGGCGTGGAAGGTCTTGCCGCTGAGGAAGGCAAAGTCCGGCTGGGTGAAGCGGGGCATGGTCAGCTCCCATGCGCACAGCGCCTGATACTTCAGCTTCAGCTCGCGGTTGGCGCTGTTGTTGCCGTACTTGCTGTCGCCAAGGATGGGGCAGCCGATGCTTGCCATGTGGGCGCGGATCTGGTGGGTGCGTCCGGTGATCAGCTGCACCTTCAGCAGGGCCAGACGGCCGGAGACGGCGATGGTCTCGTACCGGGTCTCTACCTCCTTGGCACCGGGCTGCTTGTCCTCCACGATCTTCACAATGCCGCGGTCAGCGTCCTTCAGCAGATAGCCGCCCAAGGTGGCGTCCGGCGGCATGGGACGGCCAAAGGTGACGCAGAGGTAGGTCTTTTGCACCTCACGGTTCTTGATGGCAGAAAGGAACAGCTCCTCAGCCTCCGGGGTCTTGGCAATGATCACAAGACCGCTGGTGCCGGTGTCCAGCCGGTGGCACAAGGCGGGGGTGTACAGGTCGTTCTCCTTGTACTCGCCCTGCTTGTTCAGGTACAGCAGCGCACGGTTCAGCAGAGTATCGTCCTCCGGGCCATCCACCGCAACGCCGGCGGGCTTGTTCACGATCAGGATCTGCGGGCAGTCGTACACCACCTGTGCCGGGGTGCGGGCGTTCTTCCACGCGGGGCCTTCCACCCGGTGGTCGGCGTCCAGAACGTCATCCAGAATGAACAGCTTGATCTCGTCGCCTGCCATCACGCGGGTGGAAAGCGGCTGCTTTTTGCCGTTCAGCTTGATCTTGTTCTCCCGCAGCGCCTTGTTCAGACGGCCGGGGGTCAGGGCGGGGTACTGTTGGGTCAGATAATTGTCCAGCCGGGTGGGGGCAAGACACTTTACTTTTAAAATTTTCACGGGAAATTCCTCTCTATCTTAAAATCAGTTGCAATAGAATGGGTTCTTGATTCGTTTTTATTGTAGCGGAATAAATCTACCGCGTCAAGAAAGAAGGTATTTTTATGAACCTGAAATATAAGATTCTGGCTGTTCTGGCTGCGGGCATCGCATTGACGGCCTGCGGCAGCTCCGGTGCCCCCGCCAGCACCCCCGCATCCAGTGCAGTGCCGGCCTCCTCCCATGTGGCTGAGGAAGGTGTGACAGAGCCCATCAACATGCTGACGTGGACGCTGGATGACCTCGACAGGGAGGATACGGTCACCTTTATTCCGGCGGAGATCACCTCCGGTGTGCAGGATGGCAGCCTGACCGCAAAGATCTTCAGCTATGACCTCTATAAAAAAGAGGATGTTGAAAACCTTGCCGTTGGCGACAAAATCACCCTCCACGAAGAGGGGGCTGCATGGAACCAGTTTGTGACCGTTGCAGTGAAGAGCATCGAGAAGAATGACCAGTACCATCTTGTAAGCATCAACGGCGGCATGGAGGAGCAGGACGGTCTTGACCTGCTGCTGGACGATGACACCTACCGCACGATGACCTTTGACGACTATCCTGTCTACTATGAGATGGGCGAAAAGACGCTGCCGCTGGCAGAGGATGTGGTGCTGAAGGACAGCTCTGCTGACCCGCAGGCCGAAGCAGTGGAGACCACCGGCGCTTCTGCCGTGGCAGCTGCCATCAATGCAGACCCGGACAATTGGACGGTGTATAATACCACGTTGGTGGTGCAGGGCGGCAAGGTGCAGGAAGTGCGCCGCATCTGGGTGCCGTGACCTCTCAGGCGCTGCCGCTGGCCTGCCTTGTCTATGAGGAAAGGTTTTTGCCGGAAAAGAGTTGACAAACGCAGAGCCCATGCTATAATTTAAGTGTACGCAAGGGGCGAATATGCGCCTTTGCGGCAAAACGTGAATTATGACAGATGGCAATGATGGGGTCAGAAATGCACACCGCCGCCCAGAGAGAGCGCTCCCAGCTGCAAGGCGCTCCGGCAGGTCTCGTTTCGTGCCGCCCCGGAGCTTCCGGCGAAACAAGTCGGACGCAGCGCAGCGTTACCGCGCCGAAAGCGGCAGGGGACAAGCAGTTTTATCCTTTGCAATTTGGGTGGTACCACGGAGCAGTTTTACACAGCCTCGTCCCTTTTGGGATGGGGCTGTTTTTGTTTTTGCGCCTGCCCGCCCCTCTGCCATAACATCATAAAAACTGACGTGCAAACGCCAAGGACAATTGAGGAGAGAAAACCTATGCAATGGACCGGTTTGAATGAACTGCGTGAAAAGTACCTGAGCTTCTTTGAGAGCAAGGGCCACCTGCGTCTGGACAGCTTCCCGCTGGTGCCGAAGAACGACCCCAGCCTGCTGCTGATCAACAGCGGCATGGCCCCCATGAAAAAGTGGTTCCTGGCGCAGGAAGAGCCTCCCCGCCACCGTGTGACCACCTGCCAGAAGTGCATCCGCACCCCGGATATCGAGCGCGTGGGCATCACCGCCCGCCACGGCACCTTCTTTGAGATGCTGGGCAACTTCTCCTTCCAGGACTACTTCAAGGAAGAGGTCATTCCCTGGGCATGGGAGTTCCTGACCAGCGACGAGTGGATGGCCATCCCCAAGGATAAGTTGCACATCTCTGTCTACGAAGAGGACGACGAGGCCTACGATATCTGGACCAAGAAGGTGGGCATTGCTCCGGACCACATGGTGCGTCTGGGTAAGGAGGACAACTTCTGGGAGCACGGCTCCGGCCCCTGCGGCCCCTGCTCTGAGATCTACTTTGACCGCGGCCCAGAGTACGGCTGCGGCAAGCCGACCTGCGGCGTGGGCTGTGACTGCGACCGTTATATGGAGATCTGGAACCTGGTGTTCAGCCAGTTTGATGCCGACGGCAAGGGCCACTACGAGCGTCTGGCACGTCCCAACATCGATACCGGCATGGGCCTGGAGCGTCTGGCCTGCGTGATGCAGGGCGTGGGCAACCTGTTTGAGGTGGATACCGTTCAGAGCGTGCTGCACCATGTGGAGCACATTGCCGGTAAGACCTACGGTGAGAACGCCAAAGATGACATCTCCATCCGTGTTATCACTGACCACATCCGCAGCTGCACCTTCATGGTGTCTGACGGCATCCTGCCCTCCAACGAGGGCCGCGGCTACGTTCTGCGCCGTCTGCTCCGCCGCGCTGCCCGCCATGGCCGGATGCTGGGCATCTCCCGCCCCTTCCTGGTGGAGCTGGTGGAGACGGTCATCCAGTCCAGCGAGAGCGCTTACCCCGAGCTGCGTGAGCACGATGCCTATATCAAGAAGGTCATCGGCACCGAGGAGGCAAACTTTGCCCGCACCATCGATGCCGGTATGAACATCCTGAACAACATGATCGACGGCCTGGAAAAGGCACACCAGCACCTGCTCAAGGGTCTGGACGTGTTCAAGCTGAACGATACCTTCGGCTTCCCCCTCGACCTGACCAAGGAGATCGCTGCCGAGCAGGGCATTGAGATCGACGAGGACGGCTTCCATGCTGAGATGAAGAAGCAGAAGGAGCGCGCCCGTGCCGAGCGCCTGAAGAAGAACATCTCCGGCTGGAGCGAGGACCTGTTCGGCGGCCTGACCGTTGAGCCCACTGTCTTTACCGGCTATGAGACCCTGAACGACACCGGCGTTGTGGTTGCCCTGAGCGACGAGGAGACTCTGACCGATGCCATTGCCACCGATGAGGAGGCAAAGGACGGCGTGCTGGTGGTTCTGGACAAGACCCCGTTCTACGCTGAGATGGGCGGTCAGGTGGCGGACAACGGCCTGCTGACCGGCCCCGAGTGCAGCCTGCGTGTGCTGGACGTGAAAAAGACCCCCAAGGGCTACTACGTCCACACCTGCGTGCTGGAGAGCGGCATCGTCAAGGTGGGCGACCACCTGAACGCTCAGGTGGACAAGGAATACCGGATGTCCGTCTGCCGCAACCACACCGCGACCCATCTGCTGCAGGCTGCCCTGCGTGAGGTCCTGGGCGACCATGTCCATCAGGCAGGCTCCTATCAGGATGCGGAGATCACCCACTTCGACTTCACCCACTTCAGCGCCGTCACGCCTGAGGAGCTGGCCCGGGTGCAGAAGATCGTCAACGATAAGATCTACGAGTCGATGAACGTCACCGTCAAGGAGATGCCCATCGAGGAGGCCAAGAAGCTGGGCGCAATGGCCCTCTTCGGCGAGAAGTACGGCAAGGTCGTCCGCGTTGTGAACATCGAGGGCTGGTCTACCGAGTTCTGCGGCGGCACCCACGTCAAGAACACCGCCCAGATTGGCGGCTTCAAGATCGTCAGCGAATCCTCTGTTGCCGCCGGTATCCGCCGCATCGAGGCTGTCACCGGCCGCAACCTGCTCGTCCGTGCAAATCTGCAGGAGGCAATGCTGCACACCGTGGCCAACACCCTGAAGGCCAACAACATCACCTCTCTGACCATCCGTGCCGAGGCCGTCATGGCTGAGAACAAGGCCATGAGCCGCGAGCTGGAGGAGATCAAGGCCAAGGTCGCCGCCTCCAAGGTGAGCAGCCTGTTCGACAATGCTGAGGAAGTGAGCGGCGTGAAGATCGCTTCTGCTTACTTCACCGGCACCACCGGCGACACCCTGCGCGGTATGTGCGACTCCATCCGCGATAAGGCGGTGAACCCCTGCGTGGCGGTTCTGGTAGGCAAGACAGACGATAAGATCACCATGGCTGTCACCGTGAACAAGCTGGCACAGGAAAAGGGCCTCAAGGCTGGCGTGCTGGTCAAGGAGATCAGCGCCATCGCAGGCGGCAAGGGCGGCGGCAAGCCCGACTTTGCAATGGCCGGCCTGAAGGACGAGACCAAGATCGACGAGGCTCTGGCCGCTGTCAAGGGCATCGTTGAGAAGCAGCTGGGCTGAGTGAAAGCGGGCTCACCCTCTCAGGCTCACGTTCATTCGCCAGCTCCCCCAAAGGGGGAGCCCTTGGCAAAACCAGAAGGTTTACCGTACTGCCAAGGCCTCTCACTTTGGGAGAGGTGGCACGGCGTAAGCCGTGACGGAGAGGGCGAGGCTGTTTATAAATATCGAAAGGAGCAATTCCCATGGAAGATTGTCTGTTTTGCATGATCGCCGAGGGCAAGATCCCCTCTAAAAAGCTGTATGAGGACGATCAGGTCGTGGCGTTTTACGATATCAACCCGCAGGCCAAGGTGCACTTTCTTGTTGTGCCCAAAAAGCACATCCAGAGTGCCGCTGCCCTGACTGAGGAGGACGGTGCCCTGCTGGGCCATATCTTTGCCGTGATCGCCAAGCTGGCCAAGGAAGTCGGTCTGGACAACGGCTACCGCGTGATCTCCAATGTCGGCGAGGATGCCGGCCAGACCGTGAAGCACCTGCATTTCCATGTGCTGGGCGGTGAGAAGCTGCCTGTCTGAGCCACGCATAAAAATAACGGATCGAACAAAAGGAAGGGAATTGTTATGGCAAAGACCTATACCCTGAATGTTGCGGGCCTGACCCGTGAACTGACCATCTGCAAGGTGAACGACCACATGGACATTGCAGCCTTCATCATGCTGGGCGATGCAGAGCTGACCGTGGCTGCTGCCACCGAGCTGCTGAAAAAGTGCCCCGAGTTTGATATCCTGCTGACCGCTGAGGCCAAGGGCATCCCTCTGGCACACGAGATGAGCCGCCAGAGCGGCAAGCCCTACATCTGCGCACGCAAGGGCGAAAAGCTCTATATGGCCGACCCTGTCGTGGTGGAGGATCAGTCCATCACCACCGCAGGCAAGCAGAAGCTGGTCATCGACCGCAAGGAGCTGGACAAGATGAGCGGCAAGCGTGTGCTTGTGGTGGATGATGTCATCTCCACCGGCGGCTCCCTGAAGGCGCTGGACGCACTGGCAGAGCAGACCCAGTGCACCATCGTGGGCCAGGCCGCTGTTCTGGCCGAGGGCGATGCAGCCGAGCGCAAGGATATCATCTTCCTTGAGCCGCTGCCCCTGTTCTTCCACTAAGTAAGATGCGCCGCCCGCTCTGTGTTTTCTGCGCAGGAACGCTGGGGCTGGAGTTGGTGTGCGCCTTTTTGCCGCAAACGGGACGTTTTGTGCCGTTTGCGGCATTTTTTGTTGCCGGTGTGCTGTGGGCGCTGGCGGGCCGTTTGCGCAAAAGTCCGGCCTGGGGCTATGGCATCTGCCTGATCCTGGGGGCAGTGCTGGGCCTTGTGCTGACCGGCTCCACGCAGGCAAAATGGGAAAAGCTCCAGAACGCTTACGATGGCCGCAGTGTCCTGCTGGAGGCGGAGGTGGAGAGCACAACCTCTTCCTATTCCCCCGGCAGGGTGCGGGCGGTCCTGCAGGTGAAAACGGTGGATCGGGAGGCGGCCTCCCTCCGGGTGGAGTGCGCCAGCCTGCCCGCCTGCAGCCCCGGCGACCGAGTCAAGGGCCGCTTTGCGCTGGAAATGCCCGATGACACCGCCCGCCTGAATGCCCTGGCCGATGGCATTGCCCTGAACGCTGCTTATGAGAAAGGCTTTGCACCGCTGGGGCAGAGCACCTCCTTCCGCGCCCGGACGGCCCGGCTCCAGAAGCGGCTGAGCGCCGCCCTGCGGCAGGGGATGGCCTCCGGCCCGGCGGGCGTGCTGGCCGCCATGGTTACGGGCGACCGCACCCATCTCTCCAAGGAACTGCGCACAGCCTACCGGGGCGCGGGGCTTTCCCATGTGCTGGTGGTCAGCGGAATGCATGTTTCGATCCTGTGCGGCGATGTGCTGGGCAGGCTGCTGCCCAGCCGCAAAAAGCGACTGCGCGGCTATACCAGCCGCCGGGTCAGGGCGCTGTTCAGTGCGGTGCTGGCATTGCTGCTGGTGGGCGTGACGGGCTTTACGCCCTCTGTTCTGCGCGCGGCGGGGGCCGTCTGGCTCAGTGCGCTGGGAGTCTGGGTCTACGGCCCGCCGGATGCCCTGACCTCGCTGGGCGTGGCCGGTGTTCTGATGACGGCGGGCAACAGCTACGCCGTCTGTGACGTGGGCTTTCAGCTCTCCTTTGCGGCGGTGGTGGGCACCCTGGCCGGTGGGGCCGTGGTGCGCCGCAGTCAGGAAGCCTGGGAAAAACAACGGGCAAAGAAAAAGCACCCCAGCCTCCGGTTCTGGAAGCGGAAAGCGCTTGGGCTTGCGGGGAGTCTGTGGGAAACGGTCTGCATCTCGGCCTGCGCCTCCATGGCCACCTTCCCGGTGCTGGTGCTGCGGGGGATGAGCACCAGCCTGTACGCGCTGGTGTCCGGCGCGGCGGTGCTCTGGCTGGTGGAACCCATCCTGCTCACCGGTCTGGGTGCGGCCCTGCTGGGGCTGGTGCCTGCATTGGCCCCGGCCCAGCGGGTGTGCTCGTGCTGCGCAGAATTTCTGGCAGAGGTGCTGGACCGCTGGGCGCTCTGGGTGTCCGGCTGGCCCGGGGCACAGATCTGGTTCGAAACAGCTTATGCCGCCGTGGTCTGCCTGCTGCTGGCCGGGCTCTGCTGGCTGGCGTTCCATAACAGGGTGCGTCTGCGGGTGGCCCTGCCTGCCCTTCTGCTGACGGCGGGGCTTGCCGTTTTCACCGGCAATGCCCTGAGCAGGGATGTTGTCCGGGTGGAGCTGGTGGGCAGCCGGAATGCCCCGGCGGTGGTCATCAGCCGGAACGAGAGCGCCGTCATCCTCTTCCGCGGCGGCGACGTGACCCGGTGCGCCGTGGAGACCACGCTGGAGCGCCGGAATATCCGCACGGTGGAGTGCCTGATCGACCTGCGGCTCAGGCCCCGGAGCGCCCAGCGGATGGGGGCGGAACAGCGCATTGCCGTTGACCGGATGGCGCTCTATGCCACCCGCCGTGTCCGCTGCGGCCCGGCTGAGGTGGAGGTGCTCCGCACCCGGAACGGCTGTGTGGCCCGCATCCACGCCGCCGGGCAGATCTTTGTCACCCTGAGCGGCAGTGCTGCGCTTGCGGACCCTGTGCAGGCGGACTACCTGCTGGCCTCGCCTGCCCGGCCGGACTGCGTGAAGTATGATGCGATCCTGAGCCTGAGCAGCGATTATCGGTGGATGCCGGAGGCTCTTTCTTCGGAGCAGCTCTGCCACAGTTTTTCAAGGGCAGAGTAGGCTTTGAGAGAAAAAATTGGCTTTTTGTCAAGAGCTGTTATATAATAGGAGATATCAAAGTAAAATCCGGAAAGGAATCAAGAAATTTATGGGCATCGTAGTCATCGGCGCAGTGTTTGTGGACATCAAGGGATATCCGCTTTCCACCTATATCCCCGGCGGGCGCAACGCGGGCAGAATGGAGCAGGTCCACGGCGGCGTGAGCCGCAACGTGGCAGAGGATATCGCCAACGTGGAGCTCCGGCCCACCTTCGTGAGCCTTGTCGATGACAGCGGCATGGGGCAGGATGTCATTGACAAGCTGGAGAACCACAAGGTCAACACCCGGTTCATCAAAAAGGTACCGGACGGCATGGGCACTTGGCTGGCCATCTTTGACAACAGGGGTGATGTGACTGCCGCCATCTCAAAGCGGCCGGATACCACACCGCTCATCGGCCTGCTGGCCGAGCAGGGGGATGAGATCTTTGCCGACTGCGACAGCATCGCGCTGGAGCTGGACCTTGAAAAGGAGACGGTCAAGCAGACCCTGAAATACGCCAAGAAGTACGGCAAAAAGGTGTATGCGGCCGTTTCCAACATGAGCATCGCCATGGAGCGCCGGGACTTCTTGCAGCAGATTGATTGCTTTGTCTGCAACCAGCAGGAGGCCGGGCTGCTCTTCTCGGACAATTACGACCATCTCGAGCCTGAGGAGATGTGCAGGGTGCTGGCGGGCAATGTGCACAGCGCCAACATCCCCTGCATGGTGGTGACCATGGGCGGAAAGGGTGCTGTGTTTGCCCGCGCCAACGGCGAGTGCGGCATCGTGCCCGCCAAAAAGGTGGATGTCATCGACACCACCGGCGCGGGGGATGCCTTCTTTGCCGGAACTGTCATCGGCTTGACCTACGGCAAGACTCTGGCTGAATCCTGCGAGATCGGCAGCCGCCTGGCCGCCTCGGTCATCTGCATCACAGAAAATGTCTGCCCACGCTTCCGCCCCCTTGAGTTCGGGCTGGATATCCCGGTGGTGGATTGAGAGAACAAGTAAAAAGGGACGGCGTGTGCTCCACGCCGTCCCTTTTGTGGTGTCAGGAAAATGGATGATCTTCAGCTTTGCTGTTCTAGTGTCTGGATCGCATCCGGAGATCAGATCGTGAAATGTGAGGATGAGAAACATTGACGCTGCGGTAAAATGGCGGGTCAGAACGTCTCCACCTTTTCCTGCGCGCGGTACTGCAATGCTTCCAGCAGGGCTTCCTCATCCAGCAGCTGTTTGCCTGCGAGATCAGCCACGGTGCGGGCCACCCGGAGGATTCGGTCATGGGCGCGGGCGGAAAGACCCAGTGTGTCGTAGGAGGCGCGGAGGAGCCGCTCGGCGGCGGGGGTCATCCGGCAGACACGCCGCACCTGCCCGGCTGTGAGCTGGGCATTGCAGCGCACGCCCTCATATCCGGGGGCGGCATAGCGCTTGGCCTGCACGGCCCGGGCGGCAAGCACCTGCTTGCGCAGGTCTGCGCTGCTCTCGGCGGGGGTGCTGGTGTGGAGCTCGTCAAAGGCAACGGGGTCCATCTCCACACAGAGGTCGATGCGGTCCAGCAGGGGGCCGGATACCCGGCTGCGGTACTGCCGCACCGCACTGGGCGAACAGGTGCAGGGACGGGTGGGGTGGCCGTAGTAGCCGCACTTGCAGGGATTCATGGCGGCCACCAGCTGGAACCGGCTGGGGTAGGTGGCGCTGCCTGCCGCGCGGCTCACGGTGATCTGGCCGTCCTCCAGCGGCTGGCGCAGCACCTCTAAGCTCTCGCGGGAAAACTCCGGCAGCTCGTCCAGGAACAGCACGCCGCAGTTGGCCAGACTGCACTCGCCGGGGCGGAACTGCGCCCCGCCGCCCGCCAGCGCAGCCGAACTGGCCGAGTGGTGGGGGCTGCGGAAAGGCCGTGCCGTCACGAGGCCCCGGCCTGCGGGCATCTGCCCGGCGATGGAGTAAATTTTCGTCGTCTCCACAGCTTCTTCCCGGGTCAGGGGCGGCAGGATGCCGGGCAGGCGCTTGGCCAGCATGGATTTGCCGGTGCCGGGCGCGCCGATGAGCAGCACGTTGTGTCCGCCCGCAGCCGCAATGACCATCGCCCGGCGGGCCAGCGGCTGGCCGCAGACGTCAGCGAAATCGGGAACCTGGCTCCACGCATCGGCAGGGTCGAAGGGGACAGGCATCGTAGGCAGGATGGGCTGGACGCCCCGCAGTGCATCCACGACCTGACGGGCCGTTGCGGCAGGATAGACCTGCATCTCGCTGCCGCAGGCCTCAGCGGCTTCGGCAGCGTTCTCGGCGGGGACATAGAGCGCCCGCACA
>ENA-OPDW01000533-OPDW01000533.1-human-gut-metagenome-genome-assembly--contig:-NODE-533-length-29327-cov-11.123121_pt1 | contig 29327 bp, 26 predicted proteins | sample MGYA00241264_ERZ501508 | MGnify/ENA primary metagenome ERZ501508 (study PRJEB25962, sample SAMEA2042575) | human gut metagenome | biome: human gut; feature: human-associated habitat; material: faeces...
AAGAGCGTCTTCAAAAAATCCGCGACATGGTTTACAAAGCCAGAACAGCTGCAGACACTATAGAATTGATCCGTATTATTGACAGTCTTTACAACACTATCATTGATCCGAATTTTGAGAAAGATCATGGAACACTGGAACAGGTTATGGCAGTCACCCTGGAAGAACTGACAGAATACGACTGGGAAGATTTTCTTACAGAAGAACTTTATGAGGAAGCTCTGGAGAGTTACATCGAACAGATGACAAATAAGATTACGGACATGGAAGACACTGCTGTCACTGAAGAAATGGAAAAACAGCGCCAGACCAAACACAAAATTACAATTCTCACAGAGGAAGAACTTGAGAAAGCATACACCTATGTTGAGTTGAATTTCGGAAAAACTTATCTGACTCCTGCAGAAGAGAAGCGAATGAATTATCTGATGTGTAGGGAACTTCACAGGGACTGCAGCCTTTATTTTACAGAAGGAATTCTTAAGAATCCGGTCAAACGAAACTATCAGTACGAATATGCAGTGCGATTAAAGAATAAGAATATCTGGCTCTACCATGACAAACACAGAATCGTAAAGCAGAACATCGCATCCCTCACAGACCTTTTACGAAAGACACTGGTGCTGAAAAGCGAGACGCAGGAAGTACTGTCAGACAGAGGAACGATCATTCCGTCCAGACTCTGGCGTGTGGGCAGAAGCAGTGAAGCAAATCTGTTTAAAAGAGAATTGAAATCTGATGCATCTGATTTCGTAGTAGATGTGCTGATCGATGCCAGCGGTTCCCAGATGTCCAGGCAGGGAGATGTGGCATTACAGGCTTATATCATCAGTGAAGCATTAAGTAATGTAAACCTGCCTCACCGTGTCATGAGCTTCTGCACATTCTGGGACTATACGATCCTTCACAGATTCCGTGAGTACGATGATCCACAGTCAGCTAATGAAAATATTTTTAATTATGTAACTTCTTCCAATAACAGGGATGGACTTGCCATCAAAACCGCAGGATACGGTCTGCTTCAGAGATCTGAGGAGAAAAAAATCCTCATTGTATTAAGTGATGGAAAACCATATGATGTCATCGTAAACAGACCTCACGCAAAGAACCCGGAACCTTATATGGGAAAATATGCGATCAATGATACTGCTACAGAAGTGCGGCACCTGCGAAACCTTGGAGTAAGTGTTCTGGGAGTCTTTGCAGGGGAAGAAAAGGACCTATCCACAGAAAAAAAGATATTTGGAAAAGATTTCGCATATATCCGGGATATTTCGAATTTTTCCAGAATTGTTGGGAGATACCTGATTAAACAGTTGGATTCAGATGAATAGACTGATAAAACAGGGAAAAAATATGCTGTTTGAGCGTGTTGATATGTTAAGAGATTATCAAGTTAGCACGTTAATATGGTAAAGTGCATAAAAAACCAGTTTTTTCACCTTGCCTTTTTGTATAAATTTCGCTATAATGTTCTATGTTTATAAATCAATACAAAAGGGAGAGGAAATCATGAACGAAAACAAAGAGTTCAAACCGTATATTCCGGCTGACAAGATCACACCAGAATTTACGGTGACATCCATCATCATGGGTGTTATCCTTGCAGTTATCTTCGGTGCAGCCAATGCTTATCTTGGTCTGCGTGTAGGTATGACTGTATCTGCTTCCATTCCGGCAGCAGTTATTTCCATGGGCGTAATTCGCAAGATCATGAAAAAGAACTCCATTCTGGAGAGCAACATGGTCCAGACAATCGGTTCAGCCGGTGAATCACTGGCAGCCGGTGCAATTTTCACAATGCCAGCTCTGTTCCTTTGGGCAGAAGAAGGACTTTGTGAAATGCCGGGTATCGTGGAAATCACATTAATCGCACTTTGCGGTGGTGTTCTTGGTGTACTTTTTATGGTACCACTTCGTAACGCACTGATCGTAAAAGAGCATGCAACACTTCTTTATCCTGAAGGAACTGCCTGCGCAGATGTTCTTCTTGCAGGTGAAGAGGGTGGTGCAAACGCTGCGACAGTATTCTCAGGTATGGGAATCGCAGCGATCTTTAAATTTGTCGTTGACGGTTTAAAGGTAATCCCTGCAGACGTTGCAGTAGCATTTAAAGGATTCAAAGGTGAAATTGGTATGGAATGCTATCCTGCACTTCTCGGTGTTGGATATATCGTAGGACCAAGAATCGCATCCTTTATGTTTGTTGGTTCTCTTATTGGCTGGATGGTGCTGATTCCGGTAATCTGTCTGTTCGGAGCTGATACAGTTATGTATCCCGGAACAGAAACAATTTCTGCTCTTTATGCAGCAGGCGGAGCATCTAAAATCTGGAGTACTTATGTAAAATATATCGGAGCAGGAGCTATCGCAACAGGTGGTATTATTTCTCTGATCAAATCCCTGCCTCTGATCATTGCAACCTTCCGTGATTCCATGAAGAGCATGAAGGGTGGCAAGAATACAAGTACAGAAAGAACTGCACAGGATCTTCCAATGAACGTTATCCTGATCGGTATTGTGGCAATGGTTGCGATCATTTGGCTTGTTCCGGCTATCCCGGTTAACCCGATCGGTGCGCTGATCATCGTAATCTTCGGCTTCTTCTTTGCAACTGTATCTTCCCGTATGGTTGGTCTTGTAGGAAGCTCCAACAACCCTGTATCAGGTATGGCTATCGCTACTCTTCTGATCGCAACAATGATTATCAAAGCATCCGGCAAAACCGGTATCGACGGAATGAAAGCAGCAATTGCTATTGGTTCCGTAATCTGTATCGTAGCAGCGATCGCAGGTGATACTTCACAGGACTTAAAGACAGGTTATCTTCTTGGTGCAACTCCTAAGAAGCAGCAGATCGGTGAGCTTATCGGTGTTGTTGCTGCCGGTCTTGCTATCGGTGGAGTTCTTTATCTTCTGAACACTGCATGGGGATACGGAAGTGCAGAAGTACCTGCTCCTCAGGCAACTCTGATGAAGATGATCGTAGAAGGTATCATGGGCGGCAAGCTTCCATGGACACTGGTATTTATCGGTGTATTCCTTGCAATTGGTCTGGAAATCTTAAGAATTCCGGTTATGCCATTTGCTATCGGTCTTTACCTTCCAATCTACCTCAACGCTGCTATCATGATCGGTGGTGTTGTTCGTATGTTCGTTGACGGAAGAAAGAATGTTGATGATAAGAAAAAAGAAGAACAGGCAACAGACGGTACACTTTACTGTGCAGGTATGATCGCAGGTGAAGGTCTTGTAGGTATCCTTCTTGCAATCCTTGCAGTAGTAAACGTAAGCAGTGTATTTGATCTCTCCGGAAGCATTAACCTTGGTAATGCAGGCGGCGTGATCCTGATGTTACTTATGATCTTAAGCCTTCTGAAATTCAGTATCTGGAACAAGAAGAAAGCCTGATCAGGCGGAGATGATAATATTTAAATGAGTAAAAAGAAAAAAGAATTACAGATCAATTATCTGGATCTCATTCCTGAGCGCAGTGCACAGCTTCGCTGGCATACTGATATCAGGGGGAGAATGGTGCTGGAAATAGAGAATAAGGGCGCGTTTAACACGATTGCCCAGAAGCTGTTTGGAAAACCCAGATATACGAAGATACATCTGGATGACAATGGCACATTTATCTGGCCACTCATAGATGGCAGGAAGACAGTGGAAGATATTGCTGCACTGGTAAAAGACGAATTTGGGGAGAAGGCAGAGCCTTTATATCCAAGGATCGTTAAATACTTCCAGATAATGGAGAGTTATCATTTTGTAAATTTTATCAATAAGCCTGAAAAATAAGGTAAGAATAAGAGCGGGAGCAGTCCTTCATGGATTGCTGCCGTTCTTGTAGTTTATGGAAGAATAATTACGGCACAGTGATAAAGCGGTATCTCTGGCTGATATTCATGAAAGCATAAAACAAATATTATTTTTACAGAATACAAGGAGGCGAATGAATGAAGTTAGTAAATGGAAAAAGATCACAGCTTCTGGAATATCTGATGATCATAGCAGGAACCGGATTAATGGCACTGGCGATCAATTCCGTATTTGATGCATCAGGTATGGTAACCGGAGGCTTTTCAGGTATTGCGATCATTATAAAAGCAGGGAGTCAGGGAATCATTGACGGTGGTATCCCTCTCTGGGTAACAAATATGGGTTTGAACATTCCACTGTTTCTGATCGGATGGAAGATTAATGGATTCTCCTTTGTAAAAAAAGCTTTGATAGGAGAAATTGCTCTGTCCACCTGGCTTGCCATAGAACCTGTATGGAATCTTGCTGGCAATGATCTTCTTCTTGCCGCACTTTACGGTGGTGTGATCCAGGGTGTGGGAATCGGTCTTGTCTTTCTGGGCGGTGGAACAACCGGAGGAACCGATATGATGGCAGCTATCATCCAGAAATATCTGCAGCAATATTCAATCGCACAGATCATGCAGGTTATAGATGCAGGCGTTGTACTGGTGGGTATGTATGTGTTTGGCATCCACAAGGCACTCTATGCGATTATTGCGGTATATCTGGTGACAAAAGTATCTGACGGTTTGATTGAAGGTCTGAAATTCTCAAAAGCTGCCTATATCATTACAGCAAAGCCAAAAGAAATAGCAGATATGATCATGAAAGATCTGGACAGAGGTGTAACAGGCATCAGTGCCAGAGGAATGTACTCAGGACAGGATAAACTGATGCTTTTCTGCGTGGTAAATAAAAAAGAGATCGTAATGCTTAAAGAAAAAGTAGATGAAATTGATCCGGAAGCTTTTGTGATAGTGACAGATGCCAGGGAAGTTCATGGAGAAGGTTTTATTGAAAAAAAGTAATACAAAAAAATATATAAAAAAAAATTGTAAATTTTTTTCTCTTTCCTCTTTCATTTTTGGTAAATATATATTAAAATACAATACAGGTATAAGGTTTTATAGTTAAAACGGAAAATAAACACTATAGGATGAGAAGGGATTGAAATCAGATGATATCGAATCAAGTGCTTCAGAATACTCTTGAAGGGTTAAAAGAAATTTCCAGAACAGAATTTTGTGTACTCGACACAGAAGGCAAAGTGCTTGCAAGTACTTTTGCAGATTTTTCCATTGCAACACAGGATGTACAGGCTTTCGTAGAATCACAGGCCGACAGCCAGCTTGTAAAGGGGTTCCAGTATTTTAAAGTCTGTGATGACTATCAGCTGGAATATATACTGGTCGCCCATGGCGACGATGAAGATACTTATATGGTTGGCAAGCTCGCTGCTTTTCAGATCCAGAATCTGATCGTAGCGTATAAAGAACGCTTTGACAAAGACAGCTTTATCAAGAACCTGCTTCTTGACAACCTGCTTCTTGTTGACATTTATAATCGTGCGAAGAAACTGCACATTGAGGCAGATGTCCGCCGCGTGGTCATGATCCTTGAAATGCCACAGGAGAAAGACCACAGCTCCATGGAAAGCGTGAAGAGTCTTTTCGGCGGTAAAAGTAAAGACTTTATCACAGCAGTAGATGAGAAGAGTATTATCGTAGTCAAGGAACTTGAAGATGGTGAGAATTATCCTGAGATGGATCAGCTTGCACATACTATCCTTGATACTCTTGGAATGGGAAATGACGGTAAGACACATATGGCATACGGTACTATCGTCAATGAACTGAAAGAAGTATCACGCTCCTATAAAGAAGCCCGCATGGCTCTTGATGTAGGTAAGATTTTCTTCGGAGATAAAGAAGTGATCGCATACAGCTCTCTGGGAATCGGACGACTGATCTACCAGCTCCCGATCCCACTCTGTAAGATGTTTATCAAAGAAATCTTCGGCGGCAAATCCCCGGATGACTTTGACGAAGAGACTCTGGTTACAATTGATAAGTTCTTCGAGAACAGCCTCAATGTTTCAGAGACATCCAGACAGCTTTACATCCATAGAAACACTCTGGTCTATCGCCTCGATAAACTCCAGAAGAGTACAGGTCTTGATCTCCGTGTTTTTGAAGATGCCATTACATTCAAGATTGCACTCATGGTAGTACGTTATATGAAATATATGGAAACACTGGAATACTGATATATTATAATAGAAGGAAAATTTTCAATGCCTGCCACAGCTTTAATTGCTGACGCAGGCATTTTTGACCTTTACAAATCCAGCCTTGCAGTGTATAGTTAGAAATCGAGATTGCAATTGATAAGGTATGCAATATCCTGAGACATGCAAGCCAAAATTCCATTGCTGCAGGCAATTTGGAATGAATGTTGGCTGCGTTACTGTGAACATTCTATGAATCCTCAAAAATCTCTTGCAATCCCCAAAAACATACATTACAATAATGTTACAAATTCATTAACCCATTGGAGGAAAAATCTATGATAGATCTTATAGATGTAAGCAAGTCCTATGGTCCCGGCCTTCCGGCAGTGAACCATGCGAACTTACATATAGATAAAGGTGAATTCGTCTTTGTAGTAGGAAACAGTGGTTCAGGAAAAACAACCCTGATCAAACTTCTTATGAAAGAGCTGGATTCCACATCCGGCCAGATCATCGTAAGCGGGGAACGTCTGGAAGGAATGAAACACAGAAGAGTAGCCAAATACCGCCGTAAGCTGGGCGTAGTATTTCAGGACTTCCGTCTTCTGAAAGACAGAAATGTATATGAGAATGTAGCGTTTGCCCAGAGAGTAGTCAACCGTCCCACAAGAGTAATCCGTAAACGTGTCCCGGAGGTACTTCAGGAAGTTGGACTTGCGGTCAAATACAAATCCTTCCCGGATGAACTTTCCGGTGGAGAACAGCAGAGAGTTGCATTGGCAAGGGCGCTGGTCAACCGTCCGGATATCCTTCTGGCAGACGAGCCTACAGGAAACCTGGATCCGAAGACTTCCGAAGAAATCATGAAGCTTCTGGAACAGATCAACGACAGAGGAACCACAGTAGTGGTTGTTACACATAACAAGGATATTGTAAATTCCATGCGCAAACGTGTTGTGACCATGCATGAGGGCTCTATTATAAGTGACGAGAAAGAGGGAGAATATCATGAGGCCTAGTACAATCTGGTACACTCTGAAACAGGGTGTCAAAAATATCAAAAGAAACTGGATGTTTTCCCTGGCTTCCATTATCACTATGGCTGCCTGTATTTTTCTGTTTGGAATCTTTTTTTCCATTGTCAATAATGTGAATAATATTGCACATAAGGTAGAGCAGGAAGTGCCGATCACAGTATTCTTTGAAGAGGGAACTACAAACAAACAGATTAAAGCAATCGGAAAGAAGATCAAGGCACGTCCGGAAGTAGAGAAAATAGAGTATCAGTCAGCTGATGAAGCCTGGGAGGAATACAAAGAGCAGTATTTCCAGGGTTCAGAGGCAGCAGACGGATTTAAGGACGATAATCCTCTTGCAAACTCAGCCAATTATCGTGTGTATATGAATGATATCACGAAGCAGTCAGAACTTGTTTCCTATATACAGGAACTGAAACATGTAAGAAAAGTCAACCAGTCTGAGGAAGCAGCAAAAACACTGGGAAATATCAACAAGCTTGTTTCCTATATTTCCATTGCCATTATTGTATTACTGCTTATTATCTCCATATTCCTGATCAGCAATACGGTATCTGTGGGAATTGCAGTCCGTAAAGAAGAGATCGGAATTATGAAATACATAGGAGCTACAGACGCATTTGTCAGAGCACCATTCCTGCTGGAAGGCATGGTTCTGGGGGTGGTCGGAGCAGCAGTTCCGCTGATCGTGCTTTATTTCTGTTATAATGGGGCAATATCATATATTCTGACCAGATTTAATGTGCTTACAGGTGTGGTGGATTTCATCCCGGTATGGCAGATTTACCAGACATTACTTCCAATAAGTCTGGCACTTGGAATCGGAATCGGACTGATCGGAAGTTTCTTTACAACAAGAAAGCATTTAAGAGTATAATAAAAAGCAGATAAGCATGAAGCTGCCGGAACAATGATATCATATCATAAACCGGCGGCTTTTTTTACAGGAGTGTAGACATGAAAAATAAAGAATTTTGGAAAGGTGCAGTAGCAGGAGCACTGGTTGTGACGTGCATCGGTACAGGTGTTTTTGCAGGAACAGCTCTTGGTGATCGCAAGTGTACATCAAAGCTGGCATATCTTGAAGAGCTGATCGACAGATACTATCTGGGAGATAAGGATGAAGAGAAGCTTCAGGAAGGGCTTTATGCAGGTCTTCTCTATGGACTGGATGATCCTTATTCCAGATATTATACAGCAGAGGAATACGATTCTGAGAATTCTTCCAATGAGGGAAGCTATGTGGGGATCGGCATTCTTATGGAGAAGAACAAAGAAGGCGGAGTAAAGATTGTTGAATGCTATGAGGGTGGTCCCGGAGAAAAAGCAGGACTGGAGGAAGGGGACATCATCAGTGCCATTGACGGGGAAGATATCACAGAGGATGAAGTATCTGATGTTGCAGACATTGTCCGCAATTCAGATAAAGACAGTGTGGTGCTTACTGTTCACAGAGAAGGTGCAGAAGATGCCATGGAAATCACAGTCCCTGTCACAGATGTGGAATTACCGTCTGTTTTCCATGAAATGCTGGATTTTAAAATCGGCTACATCCGCATTACACAGTTTACAGGCGTTACCGGCGAACAGTATCAGGAAGCTTTTGATGACCTGCAAAAACAGGGAATGGAGAAAATGATCGTGGATCTCCGCGATAATCCGGGTGGACTTCTTGATTCTGTCTGTGATGTCCTGCGTAAAATCCTTCCGGAAGGACTGATCGTTTACACCGAAGATAAGGACGGAAACAGAGAAGAGGAAAAATGTGATGGCAAACACGAACTCCGGATTCCGCTTGCAGTCCTGGTAAATGAAAGCAGCGCCAGTGCATCAGAGATTTTTGCCGGCGCAGTGCAGGATTATGGTATCGGAACAATCATCGGAACAACCACTTACGGAAAAGGCGTGGTACAGTCCATCCGCCAGCTCTCAGACGGAAGTGCCATTAAACTGACTGTTGCCAACTACTACACTCCAAAAGGAAACAACATCAACAAAACAGGAATCAAACCTGATATAGAGGTTTCTCTGGATACCAGCCTGCTGAATAAGAATAAAGACGAGATCACCCATGATGAGGATAATCAGCTGCAGGAAGCGATTAAGGCAGTTGAGAAGGAAAAGTAGTTGTTTGGCTGATAGTTTGATGTTATACTGTATATATCTGTATTTATAATAGAAGCATTTTTATTATAGATGAAAAGCCCATTACTGAGCAGGCAGCGGATTTTGCTTCGTAACTGAAAAAATAGTCAAGCGGATATTCGCAATTGAAGCAGGGGACTTACTTGATTCGGTTAAACAGTTAATGGGCAGAAAGTGAAAAATATCAGAAAAAAGAGGGCGACAACATGAGCGAATATGTGATCACCACCGACAACAATTCAGATCTTCCGGAGAAATATCTCAAAGACCATGGAGTAGGCTGTATGTATCTCAGTTATTCCATGGATGGAAAAAATTATACGCATGGAAATTTCCTTCCGGAGCATGAATTTTATGAGGCAATGAGAAATGGTTCCATGCCAACCACAGCACAGGTAAATCCTGAAAATGCAAAAGCACTGCTGGAGCCTTACCTGAAAGAAGGAAAAGATATTCTTCATATTGCATTTTCCTCTGCCTTAAGCGGTACATACAATAGCAGCCGTATCGCAGCAGAGGAACTGATGGAGGACTATCCGGACCGCAAGATCATCGTGGTAGATTCTCTTGGCGCTTCCCTTGGTCAGGGGCTTCTGGTTTACCTTGCACAGGAGAAGAAAGAGCAGGGAGAAGATATGGAGACAGTTGCGAAATGGGCAGAAGAGAACAGGCTTCATATGGTACACCTTTTTACAGTCAACGATTTAAACCACCTATATCGTGGAGGCCGCATTTCCAGAACCACTGCAGTAGTAGGAAGCATGCTGAATATTAAACCGGTTCTTCATGTAGACAATGACGGAAAGCTCACTGCCATCGGCAAAGTCCGCGGCCGTAAAAAATCCCTTCAGGAGCTGGTAAAGCTTATGGATGAGAAAATCGGCAGCTATCATGACACCTGCCATACCATCTTTATCAGTCATGGCGACTGTGAAGAAGATGCAAATTATGTGGCAGAGAAAGTAAAAGAAAAATACCAGATCAACACGATTGTCATGAATCAGGTAGGAGCCACCATCGGCGCTCACTCAGGTCCGGGAACAATGGCGTTGTTTTTTGTGGGAGATGAAAGATAAATTAGTTTTTTTTGTAAAATGGTTTCATGGTATCATTATCCTGCGGGAAGATAAATGATACTGTGGAACCATTTTTGATATTGCAGGAGAATTTTATGAAATTATTAAAAAAAGCATTCGCATTCACATTTATATTTATGCTGAGCGTTTCAGGACTGACAGGATATCAGGTAAACGCCTCAGAGGAGCAAAAACATCTGGATATCCTCTTCACTCATGATCTGCATTCTCATTTGAACAGCTTTCAAACGATTGTAGACGGGACACAGCAGGAGACCGGCGGGTTTGCCCGGCTGAAAACATTGATCAATGAACACGAGAAAGAGAATACAGATACACTCATATTGGATGGCGGAGACTTTTCCATGGGAACTCTGATACAGACTGTATATGACACAGAGGCCGCCGAACTGCGGATGCTTGGATATCTGGGCTGTGATGTGACAACTCTGGGAAATCATGAATTTGATTACGGCTCCGATGGTCTGGCAGATATGCTGAACGCCGCAGTCAGTTCAGGCGAAAACCTTCCCAGGATGGTTGTGTGTAATGTGGACTGGGATGCAATGAAAAAAGCCGGCTTCAGTGAAGGACAGAAACAGATTTATGAAGCATTTCAGACATATGGAGTAAAAGACTATACGGTAATTCAAAAAGGTGATGTAAAGATTGCAGTACTGGGTGTTTTCGGCAAGGATTCTCTGGATTGCGCTCCTACCTGCGAGCTTCTTTTCAAAGACCCGTCAGAAGCAGCCAGAGAAACAGTAGAGGAAATAAAAAAGAACGAAGATGTAGACATGATCGCCTGTGTATCACACAGCGGAACATGGGAGGACGAAAAAGTATCAGAGGACGAAATCCTTGCAAAGAATGTTCCGGACATTGATCTGATCGTCAGCGGACATACCCACACACAGTTGGCAGAACCAATCCTGCAGGGAGATACCTGCATCGTATCCTGTGGAGAATATGGGAAAAACCTGGGAACACTTTCCATGACTCAGAAAGAGAATGGACGATGGGAACCGGATACCTATGAGCTTGTTCCGGTTACGGATAAAATCAAGGCAGATGAAGCCACACAGAAGAAAATAGATGAATTGTCAGATACTGTTGACACCAATTATCTTTCCAATTTTGGTTATACCAGAGAGGAAATTCTGGCAGAGAATGACATTGAATTTAACAGCCTCAGTGAGATGGAAACAAAGCATGAGGAGTTAAATCTGGGAGATATCATATCAGATGCTTATGTATATGCAGTAGAGAATACAGGAGACTCTGACGGAGAAAAAGTAGATGTTGCAATCGTACCTGCCGGAACTGTAAGAGATACTTATACAAAAGGCGATATAACAGTGGAGCAGGTATATAATTCCTTCTCTCTGGGAACAGGAAAGGACGGACTTGCAGGTTATCCTCTGATCAGTGCATATTTAACGGGAAAAGAACTGAAAACAGTGGCAGAGGTAGATGCCTCAATTTCAGATTTTATGACAATAGCCAGATTATATTGCAGTGGAATGAATTTCACCTATAATCCCCACCGCATGATCTTAAATAAAGTAACAGACTGTTATCTGACAGGCAAGGACGGGGAAAGGGAAGAAATACAGGACGATAAATTATATCATGTTGTCACCGACCTGTACACTGGCCGTATGCTTGGCTCTGTTCTGGACAAATCCTATGGTCTGATATCCATCGTCCCCAAAGATAAAAACGGCAATCCCATAGAGAATCTGGAAGATTATGCAGTCATGGATGGAAAAAAAGAACTGAAAGCCTGGGCTGCAATCGCAGAATACATGCAATCCTTTGAAGACACAGACAAAGACGGAATTGCAAATGTGCCGAAATATTATGATACAACACACGAAAGAAAAGTTGCAGACAACAGCAAAAACATCATAAATCTGATAAAACATCCGAATAAATTTGCCATAGCGATTGTGGGAATCTGTATTGTGGCTGTTGGGGTGATTCTGCTGCTGATCTTCGGAATTGTAAAGATTATTAGAAGAAGGAGATAGCATTTTACTATAAACATTGCATGATCAGTTGCTCTATCAGGAGGGTAAAGGGCGGATATGTGAAAAGCTATTTCTATTTTGGAAAAAAGAAAAAGACCTCATAATATGAAGTCTTTAAAGGCACACACTGTGCAACTGGAAAAACCAGTGAGCAGTGCAAATTCATAGAGAAAATTAGAACAGTAGTTTATCTAAATTAAATGATTTTATAAAAAGAAAGCAGGTGAAATGTAATGAACGTTATATGTTTCCATAACCCAGATGAAGAAAATGGCTATTTAAGTAACTGGTATCTTAGTCATTTTACAGTCAAGGGAATAGATTTTTCGTCAATGGAGCAGTTTATGATGTATCAGAAAGCATGCCGCTTTCATGATGAAAAAATAGCTAATGACATACTTCATACAGATGATGTTGCTGAGATTAAGAAATTAGGTCGTAAAGTACATAACTATGATGAAAATGTCTGGAATGGTGTAAGGCAGGTTATTGTGTATGAGGGATTAAAAGCGAAATTCAGTCAAAACGCAGATTTAAAACGGCAACTTGTTGATACAGGTGATGCTGTGTTAGCTGAATGTGCAGTAAGAGATCAGATCTGGGGAATAGGTTTATCTATGGGAGATCCAAACAGGTTTGAGCGAAGCAAATGGAAAGGCAACAATCTTCTGGGATATGCTTTAATGTTAGTGAGAGAACAGTTATAAATTCTGATTCTAGAGATGGAAATAGATAAGAAAAACATTTTTTATGAAATCCAGAATAATAAGGAGTTTTTGAATGAGCAAAAAAATAACGAAAAGAGGAAGGTACATAATGAAAGTATTAATGCTCAACGGCAGCCCGAGAACAAAAGGAAATACATTTATTGCATTAGAAGAAATGAAAAAAGTATTCGAAGTAGAAGGTGTAGAAGCGGAAATTGTACAGGTAGGCAATAAAGATGTAAGAGGATGCATTGCCTGTAGACGTTGTGTGGAACTTGGCAAATGTGTTTTTGATGATGTGGTGAATGAACTGGCACCGAAATTTGAAGAAGCGGATGGAATTGTGGTTGCCAGTCCGGTATATTTTGCTTCAGCGAATGCTACACTGATTGCCACCCTTGACAGACTGTTTTTCAGCACATCTTTTGATAAAACAATGAAAGTGGGCGCAAGCGTGGTCTGTGCAAGACGTGGAGGCTGTTCAGCGACTTTTGATGAGCTGAACAAGTATTTTACCATATCAAACATGCCGATTGCGGCCAGCCAGTACTGGAATTGCATACATGGACGCGAACTGGGAGAAGCTGACAGGGATGAAGAAGGAAAGCAGACCATGCGTGTACTCGCCAGAAATATGACTTTTCTGATGAAGAGTATCGAACTTGGTAAAAAGCAGTTTGGACTTCCGGAAAAGGAAGAACATGCATTCACACATTTTATCAGATAGAGATTCCTGAATGCTTTTTAAATGAATCGAGTCACCTGCTGCATTTGCGGAGAGCAATAAGCAGTGGGTGGAACAGAGGGAAGGGATAACTATGTATCGTATTTTTATCGTAGAGGATGATGAGATCATCTCAGAAGTACTGAAAAAGAATCTTTCGTCCTGGGGATATGATGTATCCTGTGCGGAGGATTTTTCCAATATTATACAGGAATTTGTACGCAGAGATCCCCAGCTTGTCCTGCTGGATCTGAAGCTGCCTTTTTATAATGGATTTCACTGGTGTGAAGAAATACGCAGAATTTCTCAGGTTCCGGTTATCTTTATTTCTTCGGCGGCAGATAACATGAATATGGTTATGGCGATGAGTCGTGGCGCAGATGATTTTATTGCAAAACCGTTTGATATGGATGTACTGATTGCAAAAATTCAGGCGATTCTGCGCCGCACATATTCCTTTGGAACTCCGGGAAATGTTCTGGAATATAAAGGGATTGTTCTGAGTCCTTCCCGCTGTACACTGACGTGGAATGGAAACGATATTGATCTTACAAAAAATGAGCTTCGCATTCTGGAAATATTGATGGAGCATGCCGGAAAGGTTGTTTCCAGAGATGCGATTATGACGAAACTATGGGAGAGTGACAGCTTTATTGATGATAATACGCTGACTGTGAATATTACCCGCCTGCGCAGGAAACTGGAAAAAGAAGGACTGAAAGAATTTATCATTACCAAAAAAGGCCTTGGATATATGGTATAAGACGACAGTATAAATAAAAGGATTTTTTATGAAACTTTTTCTGGATTATATAAGCAAAATTAAATTCTATATCATTCTGCAGTTGTTTCCTGTAATGCTTGCAGAAATAATTTTCTTTCTTTATCAGCTGCCGATTGAACCGATGGTGTATGTTACTGTTTTCTGGTTAATAACTGGTATTTGTGCGTGTCTGAACGGATTTTACAGATACAGGAAAAAGGTAGAACAGTTGGAATTGATTGCAGCTGCACCGGATATCAATCTTTCACAGATGGATTCTCCTGTCGGTCAGGATGAAAGATTCCAACAGGAAATTATGCAGCAGTTAAATCAGATGCGTATCGATGTGGAGAATGCCAGCCAGAAGGCATCTGAAGACATGACAGATTATTATACGATGTGGGCACATCAGATCAAAACGCCGATTTTTGCACTGCGACTTTTGCTTCAGGAGAGTCCTGAGGAAAATAAAGAGAAACTTTCGGAACTTTTTAAAATTGAGCAGTATGTGGAGATGGTTCTTGGTTATTTAAGGACAGAGGATATGTCTTCGGATCTCAAACTTTCCCGTTGTTCTCTTGACCGGATCATACGTGATCAGATTCATAAATATGCAGGAATTTTTGTCTCAAAGAAACTCACACTTACTTATGAAAGTATTTCGCAGGATGTTCTGACGGATGAAAAATGGCTGGGATTTGTGATCGGACAAATTTTATCCAATGCCCTGAAATATACCCGGACCGGAGGAATCCGAATTTATCTGGAGAAAAAATTATCTCTGGACACAGATGATGTAAGCATTTCGATAGGAAATGATGACTGCAATAAAGTAGAAAACCTTACACTGGTCATTGAAGATACCGGAATTGGTATTCGTGCAGAAGATATTCCGCGAATTTTCGAAAAAGGCTACACCGGAGTAAACGGACGGGATGATAACCGCGCAACAGGTATCGGACTATATCTCAGCAACAAGATTATGCGCAAACTGGGACATCGTCTTTATATAACTTCTACGGAAGGAAAAGGAACGAAAGTATTTCTTGAATTTTCAGTTGAAGATTTGAATATGTATTAGAGCGTGTCTGAAAAATCATTCCCGCAATCTGCACGCCCCACTTTGCGGGATATTTCACCCGAATTCAGTTGCCGTAGCCCGCTACGGCGCCCTCATCCGGGCAAAATATCCCACAAATTGTGACGCACATCTTGCAGAAAGCCTTTTTCAGACACGCTCTAGAGTTTTTTTACACGTTTTAGAGGAAACCTGCTAATATTTAAGTGACACGAAACCTTACAGAAATGTAAGGTTTTTTCATATAATGTAACCTGTTTCGATGGCAGAAGCCGTAAAAAATCCTTATACTTACGGTATCAATTAAAAGAAAGGAGCCCCATTTATGGCTTTGCTTGAAGTTACAAATATCAAAAAAATATACAGTACACGTTTCGGGGGAAACAAGGTACAGGCGCTTTCAAATGTTACATTTTCTGTAGAGGAAGGTGAGTTTGTCGCGATTATGGGGGAATCTGGTTCCGGTAAGACAACCTTGCTGAATATTCTTGCGTCTCTGGATCGTCCGACATCTGGAGAGGTTCTTCTGGAAGGAAAAAATATCGTATACCTTACAGAAAAAGAAATATCAGCATTCCGAAGGAAAAATCTTGGATTTGTTTTTCAGGATTTTAATCTGCTGGATACCTTCAGCCTGAGAGATAATATTTATCTTCCACTTGTTCTTACAGGAGAAGATTATCGTGAGATGGAACAGAAAATCCGCCCGATTGCGCAGGCTCTTAAGATCACAGAGCTTCTGGATAAATTTCCATATGAAGTTTCCGGTGGTCAGAAACAACGTGCTGCTGTTGCAAGGGCGTTGATCACGAATCCCAAACTGATTCTTGCGGATGAACCGACGGGCGCACTTGATTCAAAGGCGGCATCAGCACTTCTTTCCGTATTTGGTGAAATCAATGCAGAGGGACAGACAATCCTCATGGTCACACACAGTGCACAGGCAGCCAGCCATGCGTCCAGAGTTCTTTTCATCAAAGACGGAGAAGTTTTTCATCAGATATACAAAGGCAGTAAATCGCGTCAGGAAATGTATCAGATGATCGCGGATACGCTTACGATACTTACGACAGGTGGTGAGCAGCATGCATAAGGGAATTTTTTCCAGACTTGCAAAACAGAATATCCGAAACAACAAAAGCACATATATTCCATACATAATCACCTGTATTTTCTGTATTGCAATGATTTATATGATGGAATTTCTGCGTGACTGCCCGACACTGGATCAGGCAGTGCGTCAGGCGGATGAAGTGCGTATGATCGTGTTTACAGGAGAGATAGTCGTAGAGATCTTCTGTATTATTTTTCTGATCTACAGTAACAGTTTTCTAATGAAGAGAAGGCAGAAAGAGATAGGTCTTTATAATATTCTTGGACTGGAAAGAAATCACATTGGAATCGTAATGTTTCTTGAAACGATCATTACCTCAATAGGTTCACTTGCCGGCGGTATTGCAGCCGGAATTATTGGAAGTAAGCTGGCACTTCTTTTGCTGTTAAAGCTGCTTCATATCCCTTCAGTGCTTGGATTTTATATTTCAGTAAAGGGGATTTTTACCTGTCTGTTCATGTTTGGCATCGTATTTTTGATGATTCTGTTTCTGAACCTTGCGAAAATTCATTTAAGCCGTCCGGTAGAATTACTTCGCGGTAATAATACCGGAGAAAAAGAGCCGGCAGCAAAATGGCTTATGGCATTGATTGGCTTTATCTGCCTTGGTGCAGGCTATTACCTTGCGGTTACGACTGAATCTCCAATCAAGGCAATTACGATATTTCTTCTGGCTGTTATTCTTGTTATGGCAGGGACTTATCTGCTTTTTACCGCAGGAAGTATTGTGATTCTGAAGTTTCTCCGACGCAGAAAGAGTTTTTATTACAGGACTGGAAATTTTATCAGCATATCGGGAATGCTTTATCGAATGAAGCAGAACGCAATCGGTTTGGCGAGTATCTGTATACTGAGTACAGGTGTTCTGCTTATGATTTCCATGACAGTTTCCATTTATTTCGGAATGAATGATATTATGCTGAATCGCTATCCGTATGATGTTGATATGTCTGTTACCAGCATAAGCGAAGAAGAATGTCAGACCGCAATAGAGGCTTTTGAAAAAGCTATTGCGGATAATAAAGTTCCGGTAGAAAAGTCTGTGGAGGAAATCTATCTGGATATCGTATGCAGCGAAAACGGTGATCAGATTCTGATAAAACCAGCAAATACTATTCGAAATTCTGATTCGGTACTGGTACTTTCTCTTTTGAATCAGGCAGAATATGAAAGACTTACAGGAATTTCTGCAAATCTTAAGGATGGTGAAATTTTTGCATGGTATCCTTCAGCTGTGCAGAAAGATTCAGTTACTGCTGATGAGACAGAATTTACAGTGAAAAAATGGCTGGATAAGAATCCCCTGACCTGTGGCGAAGATGCAGTCAGTGATAATGCAGTGTTGGTTGTTACAGATGAAGATTTTAAGAAATTTGATGAGATGCGTACAGAAATGTATAAAGGAGTTTCTTCTGCTCCTGCGGGAGAGGACCTGACACTTCATCTTGGTCTGGATATTACCGGTTCGGAGAGAGATAAGATTGATTTTGGAACCCCGGTAATGGAGGCTGTTAAAGACTTGAGGAAAAACGGAGGCTTGTCAGAAAACTCATGGATAACTTCTGGAATCCGCCAGCAGGAATATGAGTCCTATTATGCGGATAATGGTTCTCTTTTGTTTATCGGAATCTTTCTCGGTTCTCTTTTCCTTATGGGAACAGCTATGATTATTTATTATAAACAGATTTCCGAAGGATATGAAGATCAGAAATGATTTGAGATCATGCAGAAGGTTGGATTAAGCCGCCGGGAGGTCAGAAGTTCTGTCCGCAGACAGATTCTGATGGTATTTTTCCTCCCGCTGTTAATGGCAATGCTTCATATTACCATGGCATTTCCAATGATCCGAAGAATGCTCCTGCTCTTTGGAATGACAAATACGAAGCTGTTTATTGGATGTACGGCGGGAACAGTACTGATCTTTGCTGCTGTGTATGGGTTGATTTATCTTATGACGGCGCGTTCTTACTATCATATTGTAGAGAGAAAATAATTATTCAGCAGGCTAAACAATTACAATGAAAATAATATCAGGGTCAGAAGATTATTAAACCACTCGTGTTTATGCGATGAGATTTTGAAAACTTCTGACCCTGATATGATTGTGAGAATTTTGCAATTAATAAATAGAAAATTTCCAGTCAAAACGAACGAGAGTATTAATGCTTGTCATCTAACAGTCTGTAACGGCTGCATGATTTTTCCTTCTGTGAAGGACATGTTTTCTTTCATATAGTTTTTGTTTCTCTTGTAATAATTTTTCATATGTTTCCATGTATAGCAATTGCAGTATTTTCCGAAATTGCTATACAAAAAAGCTGAATAAGAAAGCGGACATTTCAGTCTGCATCTTATCCAGCTATTGTTTCTGATCGAACAAATCACCCTCCGATGAACTAATTCGATTATATAATACACATTTTTGAATGTTAATCGGAAAATTTCAGGGAAAGGCTCTGTTGTTGAGAATGAAGTAAACAGTAACGTTATCTGCACTTCAGCCTTATATTTCCACTGTCAGTCTGGATCACCAGATTTCCGCCCGTTCCTTTTTGTGTGTAAGAAATATCACAGTCATCCTGGTCTTCCACCATCTTACCGGTCAGCGCATCATCAACATTGATATCTCCCATATCAGTGTTCACCTGTATGCTCCATGTACGCATCACGTCTTCTTTACCAATAAAGCACAGGTCACCCATATCAGTTTGCACTTTCAGATTATCGAAATCGCAATTTTTAAAAAATACATCTCCTGAATCCGTCTGAACGGCTCCATTTTCGATTTCGCATCCATTCAGCAATATATTGCTCATATCCGATTTAATATCTGCAAGCTTCCATTTCTGACCTTCCGGCACGTAAATTGTTACCACATTTTCATCTGTAGTAAGTGTTCCTTCACCCAAAAGACCCGATAAAAATCCGATATCAACATGATAATAAGTCTTCCCATCATTGTTATTTTCCTGAATCCTTAATTTACCATCCTTTACCTGATAACTGATCGGATCCTTTTTCTGATCGGATGCCCGATAAGAAATATAACAGTACTGATCATCTGAACTGACTACTTGCAAATTCATATCTGTCATGGAGATATCTGCTGAGTCGAAATCATCAAGCTTTGTTTTCTCAAGAACCATCTCATTATCGCTTTTTTTTGCAGCTCCATCCATTTTGTTTAAATCTGCTGATTTCACATATTTACTTCCACCGCTCGCAACACCGATGCCCGTCAAAGCTGCACCACATACACAGCATCCGACTCCTACTGCAAGCCATGCCTTTGCCCATCTTTTCATCGTTCTAACCTCTCTCTCTTTCTGCCTGTGATCCGGCGTACCAGCTTCGCAATCAGCATGCTGCTCCATTTACATAGATATACGCACAACAGTACACCAAGGATGCCAGCGCCCACAGCCAACAGCCCACTTCCTGTAAGCATTGCAAAACCGCTCATAGAAAACGGGACTGCCAGTATACCGCGGACAAGGATTTTCCCGCCAATAAGCATCAGACATAAAACTACACATAACAAAATTGCAAATACACACACAACTAATGCAAGAACGACTGCAGCAAATGCTGCCAGAAGCGGAGCTCCTACCGGTGCTGCAAATAATACCAATAGCGCTATCCATACCACATGTTTTCCGGAACCTTTCTGTTCTGCTCTGGTCTGTCCATCTGTTTCATAATTCTGATGATCTTCTATTTTCTTATTCAGAAGATTCGCCATCAGTTCTCTGGCAGCCTCCTTCGGCGTACCAAGTTCTTTCATCAGTTCTTCTGCTCCTTCCTCATCTGTCTCCTGAAAATACTCGGTAAAATATTCCATTGCATCTTCATAGTCCTGTCTCGGAAGCTTCCGCAGATATTTATGCAGCTGGTTTAAATATTCCTCTCTGCTCAACCTCTTATCCTCCCTTCAATAATTCCATCTACAGTGTCTTTGTAGATTTGCCATTCATTGCTCAGATATGCAATCTGTGCCTTGCCTTCTTCTGTAAGGGAATAGTATTTTCTCTTTCTTCCCTGATACTCCTGCGAATAGGTAGTCAGATATCCTGCAATTTGTAACTTCTTCAATATGGGATAGAGCGTAGATTCTTTAATGTCAGCAGCCTTCTTCACTGTCTGACTGATCTCATAGCCATAAGAATCCCTGCTTTCTACCACTGACAGTATCATATATTCAATCAATAATGCTGATACCGGAAAATACATGGAATCACCTCCTGATATATATGTAAAATATTTATATATATAAATTTTACATATACTATACTTCGATGCTACCACAATGTCAATACATATATAAAATTTTTATATATATTTTTCGGAGCTCAATCGTTATGGTATCTCTGGATAATCTGCAATGGATTTCTGATATCAAACTATTCATTTGACTATCTTTTGGAGTGTGTTTGAACATATCGGTATTTCGTGGAGTCTGACTCCAATATGCATGACCTCATGTGGTCATAAAAATATGCGCATCAGCCGTAAAACTGATGCGCACATAAAAATTATTTTACTGTAACTGTAATCACTTTATATATACCATTCTGTGCATATACCCATATCTTACAGTTTCCTTTTCTCATAGCTTTGATTACACCATCAGATGTCACAGTTACTACTTTTGTATTACTGCTTTCATAGCAGAGATTTCTGTGGTGTTTGATTTTTTTGTCTTTCTTTATTTCTATAGCTGTAATCTGAGCAGTTTTACCTTTCTTTAAGGTTACTTCTGTATCATTCTTCTTATTTCCAATCTTTATAATGGAAACAGCTTTGGCTACGCCGTATTTTCCATCCTTAGTTATTGAATGTACTGCTACGGAGGTACCTGTGATTACTTTCTTTCCATCCACCATCTTGTAAGCCTTTACAATGTACTTGTAGTAAGTTGCTTTTTTCAGCTTAGTGGCGTACAAATCAGAACTTCTGAATCAGCGGATGTTCCCGGTAGTACATCTTGGTGAAGTTCAGGAATTTCTGCATATTGTCACTGATATATTTCCCCTTTTTCCATATCATTCCGATCTTTATGCGGATGGGTGGACTGAGGGGAATTCCTTTTATGCCGGAAGAGGCAAATCTGTCGGTCATGCTGGAATAGAGAAAACTTCCATATTTACAGGTCTTTACTAGCTGCAAAATAGTATAAATCTGGCTGCTGCGCATGATGATGTCCGGGACGTAACCGTCCGTTTCAAAGCGTGTTTTCAACAACTGGTTCTGTACGGAATCGGCATTGAAAAAGATCAAAGATTCTTTAGACATTTCTTTTGTGGTCACAACTTCTTTGTCTGCCAGTCGGTGGTCATCACTTACACAAAAAACAACCTGGTCGTTGGCCAGAAGAGCCTTGTTAAATTTATCAATATTATACTGTTCCATATTTACCAGAGCCAGATCCAGAGTGTCGTCCTGTACCAGATTGCAGGCACGGACAGAACCATATTCCTCCAGAACAACAGCGATTTCCGGATATTGGTCATGAAATGCGATGAGAAGCTCAGGAAAAAAGACGGTGCTCAGCATAGGCGGAATTCCGATACGAAGAGGGGGTTTTACTCTCGCCATACTGGAGTAATCTGCCTGAAGCTCGGTGCAGTACTGAAGAATGTAGGTAGCTTTGTTATAAAGCTCTTCGCCTTCTTCGGTAAGAATCAGTCGGTTTCCCTTTCTATAGAAAAGGCTGATGCCGAATTCAATTTCCAGGTCACGGATGGCCACGGACACAGTGGGTTGAGTAACGTATAATTCCTCGGCTGCCTTTGTGATACTGTGGCAGCGGCTGGCTGTGCAAAAGTAACGGAGTTGGTTAAGTGTCATAAGTAATTTCCTCTAAGTTCGTTGTAGTGTGTCGAAATATGTCATTTCTATAGCAAGTATAGTATTTTCTGAAACTGCTTTAAGTTATCTTCAAATAAAAAATACCATATACCTATCATAATTTCCATATTTATTTCTAAAGTTTTTTTTTATGTAGTAATATTGCATAAAAAAAACCTGCTAAAATTGAGATTATAAAAATTTTTTATGGGGATATGCAACCCATTAATTTGTTTTTTTATACGTGCATGATTTATAATAAACTCATCAAAGGAAACGTGCACGGCCGGTACCTTTCAAGAGAGATTAATAAAAAAAAGACAGATAAGTAAGACAAAAGCGAAGAGCAAAATAAAAAATGAAATCACAGAAAAAAGTGAAAGGAGATCAATAAAATGTCTCAACAAACAATCACACTGTTATTTCTTGTGTTTACGATCATTAGTTTCATCCTCGAAAAGATACCACTTGGGCTTACTGCTTCGATCTGTGCAATCGGATTGACACTCACCGGAGTAGTGGATGTATCTACAACGTTTTCACAGTATGTAAACAGTAACGTAATCCTTTGTGTTGGCATGTTTGTAGTAGGCCAGGCACTATTTGAAACAGGAATGGCAAATAAAATCGGAGGTCTGGTTACCAGATTTGCCAGAACAGAAAGAACATTGATCATTGCAATCATGGTAATCGTAGGTGTGATGTCCGGATTTTTATCCAACACAGGTACAGCAGCAGTGCTGATCCCTGTAGTCTGTGGAATCGCCGATGAATCCGGCTATTCAAGAAGCCGCCTTCTGATGCCGCTGGTATTTGCAGCAGCACTTGGCGGAAACCTTTCCATCATTGGCGCACCCGGAAACCTGATGGGTGTAAACGCACTTCAGGAAATGGGGCTTTCCACAAGCTTTTTCATGTATGCACCGGTGGGAGTCCCGATGCTTCTGGTAGGAATTATCTACTTCGTTTTCATTGGATACAGATTTCTTCCGGATGGAAAAGGGGCTGTAGGGGCAACTGTTGAAAAACAGAAAGATTTCAGTGATGTACCGAAATGGAAACAGACTGTTTCACTGATAGTTCTGATACTTGTGATTCTTGCAATGATTTTTGAGAAACAGATTGGAGTCAGCATTGAGATTTCTGCATGCATCGGAGCAATCATTCTGGTGCTGTTTGGAGTTCTTTCAGAAAAAGAAGCACTGGCTTCCATTGATCTGAAAGTAGTATTCCTTTTTGGAGGATCTCTTACACTTGCCAAAGCCCTGGACACAACAGGTGCCGGTGAACTGATAGCAGATAAGATCGTAGGACTTCTGGGTGCAGACCCGAACCCGATCGTGCTTCTTCTGGTAATATTCATTGTAACCTGTGCACTGACAAACTTCATGTCAAACACAGCCACAACCGCACTGATGATCCCAATTGCAGTTTCTCTGGCAAACAACCTTGGTGCGGATCCGAGAGCTGTTGTTATCGCAACTGTTATCGCAGGCTCCTGTGCATATGCAACACCGATTGGAATGCCTGCAAACACTATGGTAGTAGGACTTGGAGGATATAAATTCAAGGATTACGTGAAATCAGGTTTACCGTTGATTCTGGTATCCTTCGTGATCTGTATGATCCTTTTGCCTGTTCTATTCCCGTTCTATCCGTGAGAGGATAAAACATATGAGACGGAAGATTTTCCGCTTAATGTAAATGTATCAATAGAAATAAAGCAGAAAACATGCTGCTTTAGATAAATAACCCAAAATTAAAAGCCAAACAACCCTAAACCATTGAATGATCAGGAGGTAAATCATGACTAAGGAAAATGGAGTTAAAGTATTAACAGACATGGTAGCAGATTTTGTTGCCCATATTGGAAAAAAATTACCGGACGACGTAGTAACAAAACTGGAAGAGCTTGGCTCTCAGGAAAGCGCAGCACTTCCAAAAGTACTTTATGAGACAATGACTAAGAACCAGGGACTGGCTGTAGAGCTGAACCGCCCAAGCTGCCAGGACACAGGAGTTCTTCAGTTCTGGCTGAAATGCGGAACTAATTTCCCGTACATCAACGAGCTGGAAGCCCTTTTGAAAGAAGCTGTTGTACAGGCTACTTTTGCAGCACCATTAAGACATAACTCTGTAGAAACTTTCGACGAGTACAACACCAAGAAAAACGTTGGAAAAGGAACTCCGACTGTATGGTGGGACATCGTTCCAAACAGTGATAAATGTGAGATTTACGCATACATGGCAGGAGGCGGATGTACTCTTCCGGGAAAAGCAATGGTACTTATGCCAGGTGCAGGATATGAAGGCGTTACCGATTTTGTTCTTGATCAGATGACAACTTACGGACTGAATGCTTGTCCTCCGCTTCTTGTGGGTGTAGGTGTAGGAACATCTATAGAGACAGCAGCCCTCAACTCCAAGAAAGCACTTATGCGTCCGATCGGTTCTCACAATGACAATGCAAATGCAGCAAAAATGGAGAAGCTTCTGGAAGACGGAATCAATGCAATCGGCCTTGGACCGCAGGGAATGGGCGGAAAATATTCTGTAATGGGTGTTAATATCGAGAATACAGCCCGTCATCCGTCTACAATCGGTGTAGCAGTAAATGTAGGCTGCTGGTCACACCGCCGTGGTCACCTGACCGTAAATTCTGACCTTACAGTAACCTGTGATACACATTCCACATGGAAATTCAACGCATAATCGGAGGGAAAAAACATGATCGAAATCAGAGGAGATAAAAAAGTTCTTATTACACCAATCAGTGAAGAAGACCTGGCTGACATCAAAATCGGTGATATTGTATGGCTGGACGGAGAGCTGATGACCTGCCGTGATGTGGCACATCGCCGTCTGGTTGAGTATGGAAGAGAACTTCCATATGATATCAAGGACAAAGCAATTCTCCACGCTGGCCCAATCGTTCGTAAAATTGAGGGAACAGAAGATGACTATGAAATGGTTTCCGTTGGACCGACAACCTCCATGCGTATGGAGAAATTTGAGTATGAATTTACTAAGCTTACAGGTGTAAGAGTAATCGTTGGAAAAGGCGGAATGGGACCGAATACAGAGCGTGCATGCAAAGAATTTGGTGCGATCCACTGTGTATTCCCGGCTGGCTGTGCAGTAGTAGCTGCAACAGAGGTTGAGAAGATCGTAGAACATCACTGGGATGAGCTTGGAATGCCTGAGACCTTATGGTGCAACAAGGTAAAAGAATTTGGCCCACTGATCGTATCTATCGATGCACAGGGCCGCAACCTGTTTGAAGAAAACAAGGTTATCTTCAATGAGAGAAAAGAAGCTGCTAAGCAGGCTATTTATCCGGAAGTTAAGTTTATTAAATAATGCATTTCAGTTTTACAAAAGTAAAAACCGTACGATTTCTTCTTTATTGTTTCAAAGATAAAAAAAGATAAACATCATCTAAGATGAAAAGAAAAGGTGGCTCACAGATTTCCTTCATACATGGTCTGTGGGCTGCTTTTTTCTGTATACGAAATTTAAATAAATAGTAACTTTAACCGAATCAAGTAAGTCCCCTGCGGAGGTTGCGAAAAGCAATAAGCAGTGGGTGGGGACTCGCATACAAATGATTATGCCACTGCTACATCTTTTTCCTACGCCTTGAAATAAAAAAAAATTATCCTGCAAGATTGTTTCAGGAATTAACATGTCGACACATTAGAGCGTGTCTGAAAAATCATTCCCGCAATCTGCACGCCCCACTTTGCGATATATTTTGTCCGAATTCGGTTGTCGTAGCCCATGAATTTTGGCAAGTAAAGATTATCTGAAAACTGAAAAACAGGTATAAAAAATAAATATAGGGCTGTTGCAATGACGGAAAATAAGGTATGATATCTGCAGAAGCATGATACATGTTTCCATAACCCGGGTGAAGTAAATGAAAAAGGCAATAATCTGTTGAGATATCTTCACCGGACAGACACAAAATCATTTGGAGAAAGTTATATGAAAAAGTTTAGGTTAAATGTACAGAGACATATCTGCATTTTATTATGCCTTATTTTATATATTACTGTGCTTCCCCTTCCTGTATCAGCAGAGGAAGCAAAATCCAAAACAGTCAGAGTAGGCTGGTATGAGGGAACCTATAATACCACAGGACCAGACGGTCAGAGGAGAGGTTACAGCTACGAATACCAGCAGGCAGTAGCTGCGCATACCGGATGGAAATATGAATATGTGGAGGGAAGCTGGGCAGAACTGATGAGCATGCTGAAAAATGGACAGATCGATCTGCTGGGAGGCATTTCCTATACAGAGGAACGTTCCACTTCCATGCTTTTTTCAGAATTGCCTATGGGAGAGGATAAATATTACCTGTATGTGGATACTTCTAATACAGATATCTCCACTTCAGATCTGACTACATTAAATGGAAAAAGAATCGGTATGCTGCCGAATGCACTTCCTGCCGAAATGTTCCATGAGTGGGAGAAAAGTCATGGAGTGAACACGCAGCAGGTTGATATTACCAGTGTAGACGATGTCCGTCAGAAATTAAAAGATCATGAAATTGACGGATTTGTTTTAAATGAATCTCCACAGTGGGAAAGAGACAATATTTCTCCTGCTATTCTGATTGGTGGCTCCTATAATTATTTTGCAGTCAGCAAAAAACGCCCGGATCTGAAAGAAGAGCTGGATCAGGTAATGCAGAAGATAGAGAGGGAGAATCCTTTTTATACAGACGATCTTTATAAAAGGTATCTTTCTGCAAATTCCCTTGAAACTCTTACGGATGAGGAGCAGAACTGGCTGGAACAGCATGGGGCGGTCAGGATTGGATATCTGAAAAATGATGTGGGTATCAGCCTTGTGGATACGGAGTCAGAGAAACCGGTAGGAATTATTAACGATTATATTAGTCTGGCTTCTGGCTGTCTGGGAGAAAAAAACATAGAATTTCAGTTGACAGGCTTTGATTCTCAGGAGGAAGAACTGCAGGCATTAAAGGATAGCAGGATTGATATGATTTTTCATATGAATCAGAATCCATATGAAGCTGAGCAAAACGATGTTATATTGTCAAATACTGTTTTTGAAGTCAATGTTGCAGTACTCACCGGTGTTAAGAAGTTTGATGAAAATAAAGAGAATACAGTAGCAGTGAGCAGGAATAACCTGCTGGGGAAGTGGTATATTTCTTTTAACTATCCTTTCTGGAAAATAAAGGAATATGACTCATCTGCTGAGGCCGATAAAGCAGTTCAAAGTGGAGAGGCAGACTGCTTTGTTGCGAAGGCAGGACAGTCATTAAAGACACTGGAGGACAGCAAAATGCGCAGTATTTTTCTTACGAAATCCGGCGCTTCCTGCTTTGCGGTCACCAGGGAAAACACAACATTAATGAATATCCTGAACAAAACCATTCAGACTCTGCCTGATTCCAGACTTTCCAGTCAGTTTTGCGTATATGAAAACGCACCTGGCAAGGTTACTCTGGCAGAATACATAAAGGATAATCTGTGGGTAGTTTCCATTTGGTTTGTAAGTGTGGTCTTGATTATTGTGTGGATTATAGTTTATCTGCTGATACAAGCGAGAAAAGCCCAGATTCAGGCAGAAAAGGCCAATGCCGCCAAATCAGATTTCCTTTTCAATATGTCTCACGATATCCGGACACCCATGAATGCCCTGCTGGGATACAGTGAGCTGATGAAAAGGGAATTGACTGATCCCAAGCTTCTGGATTATCAGGAGAAGATGGAACAGTCCGGAAATCTGCTGCTGTCTATTATCAACAATGTGCTGGACATGGCCCGGATTGAAAGCGGTAAGGTGGAACTGGATGAAGATTATGTGAAGATCAGAGATATTTATCAGGGAATTTACAAAATTTTCCAGGCGGATACGGACTCAGGTAATTGATACAGGTATCGGAATGAGCGAAGAATTCCTTCCATCTCTCTTTGAGGCTTTTGCCAGGGAACGAAATACAACAGACGGAAAGATTGCGGGAACAGGTCTGGGAATGCCGATCATAAAGAAGTATATTGATATGATGTACGGAACTATTGAAGTAGAAAGTAAGCAGGGAGAAGGAAGTAAATTTACAGTTACCCTGGAATACAGGATTGCTGATAAGAGTTACTATGAACGGGCTACGGAAAAATTTTCAGATATGGATGAAACCAGGATCAGCGGAAAACATATTTTGCTTGCAGAGGATAATGATCTGAATGCGGAAATCGCAGAGTTTATCCTGGAGGATATGGGACTTATGACTTATAGTTGACCGTGTTGAGGATGGAGTTCAATGTGTGTCAAGGATAGAACAGAAACCGGCAGGCACCTATGACCTGATCCTTATGGATATCCAGATGCCGAACATGGATGGCTACAGGGCAACTGAGATGATCCGCGGACTGTCAGATAAAGACAAAGCCACTATTCCGATCATAGCCATGACAGCCAATGCCTTTGAGGAAGACAGAAAAAAGGCACTGGCAAAAGGAATGAACGGACATATTGCAAAACCTGTTGATGCAGAAAAAGTTGAGAAGACTATTTGTGGGGTTTTGAGCAGGTAGTGAAGCGGATGATCTTATCCGCTTGAATAAGTGGATTGTGAACTATCCATTTTATTCCAATATTCATAAAGAAGGGGTAGTTTTGTATGGAGCAGCTTGAAAAACAAAAGGAATATTGAATCCGTTCTCAGTAACGTAGCCGAAATTCATTCCAGATTGCCTGCGGCAATGGAATTTTGGCTTGTATGTCTCGGGAT
>ENA-OPDW01000538-OPDW01000538.1-human-gut-metagenome-genome-assembly--contig:-NODE-538-length-29184-cov-10.573415_pt1 | contig 29184 bp, 27 predicted proteins | sample MGYA00241264_ERZ501508 | MGnify/ENA primary metagenome ERZ501508 (study PRJEB25962, sample SAMEA2042575) | human gut metagenome | biome: human gut; feature: human-associated habitat; material: faeces...
CGGTCACCCGTGAGGAAGTGTTGGGTTCGAGTGCTGTGGACAATGCTCCACCAAACGTAAGGCCGTTTACCTGAAAGGGTAAGCGGCTTTTTCTTGTACCTACGTGATTTTTGATATGCAAAAGTGAAACGAATTCACTTTTGCATATTGATAATGAAACGTGTAGGAGGCCCCCTTTTCAGTCGTTTGTAGCAAGTTTGTAGCAGATCTGTAGCAAAATTCGGAGAGGAACGGCAAAATGACCTCAGAAACCCGATTTTTGCAGATTTTTGGGTATAAAATTTTATCCTTGAATTTTGTGCAGAATGACGGTGGTGCTTTTCATTCGGATTCTGATGCCGTACAATAAAGGAAAAGATCATGGATGAAAGGAGAAATCGCTGTGCGCTACACCATCCGGCATTTTGATTTGCCGCTGCTTACCTTTGAAGCAAACATGGACAGTGCAGATACTGGCCTCCATTTTATAAAGGTCTACGAAGAAAACCGTTCTTTTCTACCTTTGAATCTGACTGTATCAGAAGATGGTGTAGAACGCTGGCTGCGGCATCGCGCAATTCCGAAGAACCGAGCGTATGTAGACGCTCTGCTCTCTAAGGTGGGGCTTTCTTTGAATCGACCGCTTGGAATTATTGCAGCCAATAAAGGTCTTTCACTCAATGATTGCTTTTGGGTAGATGCAGAGGGCTCCGGTGACACCTTTGAAAAAGTAAATCTTTACGATAACCGATTCAGTCAGGTGCTGGCAGCAATCGCCTTTACAGGATATGGCAGCAGCATACGAACTTCGCTTGCGTCCTGCCCGGAGTTCTCGACCAACGGGATGCTGCCAAAATGCTGGCGCAGACAAAACGGAAAAATCTATCTTTATAAAGGTGGCACGTCAGGGTTCAGCAATTTTGGATTTGAACCGTACTCGGAACTGTATGCTTATCAAGTTGCACAGGTGATGGGCGTGAATGCGATTCGCTACACCCTGACAAAAGATCTGAAAAAGACGCTTTGTTCCAAGTGTGAGCTGTTCACCAGCAAAGAGCATTCTTATATTCCCATCGGACAGCTTGTGTCCAAAGGTGGAATGAAAGCAATTTTTGCGTATTATCAGACGTTAGGTCAGAACTTTGTGGATGCGCTGGAAGATATGCTGGTCTTTGATGCAATCATCTGCAATACAGACCGCCACTATGGAAATTTTGGTGTGCTGGTAGACAATAAAACCAACACGATTGCGGCCCCCGCACCGCTGTTTGACCACGGAAACTCGCTGTTCAGTCTGGGCGGAACGGATCTTTGGGACGATCAGAAAGCATTTGATGAGTATGCCCGTACACTGCTTCCGCTTGCATACGATGATTTCTTTGCAGCTGCAAAGAGCGTAATGAAGCCTCGTCACCGTGCGATGCTCCATAAGCTGCTGGATTTCCATTTTGACCGCAGAGCGACACGTTATAATCTGCCGCCAAATCGCTTGAAGATGATCGAAAAAGAGGTACAGCGCAGAGCAAGAGTGCTTTTAGGGTGAAAAAGAAACCGTCAAACGTGAGAGATTTTTCTCTCATGCATTGGCGATTTTTTGGTTTGTGGGGATTATTCTTCTGGTAGAGCCAGAACTTCATCTTTGACCAGTTGATTGGCCGAGTCAAAGGCTTCAATCATCTGGTTGGCTTTCGGATGGAGATAGACTTCATCCAGCGTTTTGGATTTGGGCGTGTGCCCGACAGCGCGTTTCAGAATATCCTTGTTGACGCCTGCGCGATCACAAAGGCTGGCGTAGGTATGGCGGGTGGTGTAGGGCGTATAGGTGGCGAGCTTCCCGGCAAACTCCGGCTTGCGCTTACCATTTTCGTCGTAAGGATTCGGCTGGATGCCGATTTCCTCCAGGAAAGGATAAAACTTGCGATTACGCCAGTTCTTTTCGTTCCAGAAACCGCCTTTTCCATTGGGAAAGAGCGGACCGTTTTCCACAGAGGTGGCATACGCATGTTCAAAAACCGGGATGCCAAAGTCGAGAATGGGAATGATGCGGTTGCGTCCGGCCTCGGTCTTGCAGCCGCCGATCAGATAAGCACCGGATTCCGTGCGGTGAAAATCTTCGTGTTTGAAGTGCAGCAGCTCATAGATACGCACTCCGCAGGCCAGAAGAGCAATTACCATCTGCCCGGTGGGCGTGTTCTTCTGGCTCAGGATCAGCGTCACCTGTTCGTCCGTGAAAATCTCGCGTTCCGGAGATTTACGCCCCTCAACTTTCAGGACAGATGCAAGGTTGGCATCCACGACACGCCAGCCAATGGCTGTGCGATACAGCTTACTGATAAGAGTACGCTCTTTTTCCAACATGCTTTGAGACAGGCCATCGTCGGCCATCTTATCAAGAATGTTCTGGAAGTCCTGTGCATAAAGGGCGGCGATTTTATAATACCAGAGCGGTTTTAGATACTTCCATGCCAGATCATACAACTCACGAGCCTTATCAGAACGTCCTTTGTACTCGCGAGATTCCAGAAAAACCTCGTGAATTTTTGCTAAGGTGGAATCTTGATATGGTGTAGCAGGGCGTTTCATCATTTCAGCACGAACCGCTTCGGCTTCTTCACGGGTGACATAAGTGCCGACAGTTTTTACAACTGTAATACCTGTGTGAGGGTCAGGGATTGGCATACGGAGCAGCCACGGCTTACGGCGTATCCCGGACATTCTAGAGATGCTTCCATTACCAGACGATGCTTTCAGCCGGGGCGATTCTCGCTTGGCTGGAACAGTAGGCGGTGCTCCTACACCGGGGGATGGTGCTGTGCCAACAGGATGACCGCAGGCAGAGCAGAATTTGGCGGTATCGGAGATTTGATGACCGCAATTTTCACAGAACATAGATTTGAACCTCCAATTGATCTAAATTTGCTTCAAAAAATGCCCTCGGCATCTAGGATACCGAGGGCGGACTGTTGGATTAGCTTCGACTACGGGAAAGCTGATATGCTCGACTTTGTTCGGCAGTCACACCGTTCTTTCAAGGGTGTTGTCCAGCTCAATCTCTTTTGGCAGCTCCATTGGCAGGAGCGCAAGGACTTTGATTGTTTCTTCTTTCATTGTGTGCCTCCAAATAAAAACAGGACAATCCAAATGGATTGTCCTGTAAAAAGTGAAAGGGAGCATCCGAAGATACTCCCCAGTAGATAATTATTTTTTTCTTACCATGCAACGTTTTTTGAAGAATGCGATGCCATAACAGAGGATGTCATCATAGTCATCCCGGAAGTCCGCTGCATACATCCGGTCATTGATCTGCTGAATGGCTGTATCACAGGCATCCGGCAGAGCATCCAGAGTTTTGGCATACTTGGCTTCAAAAATTGCCACACGACCATTGCGGATGTCCTTTACAATAACATCGCTGCGTCCTTCGCCGTGCTCTTTGTTGGATTCTACCACATAGCCAGCACCAGTAAAGATGCCTGCAAGGAAAGCGTGGTAAAAATCCTCCCGATAGTCATGGTAGCTGATAGTCATACGCAGCAGCTTGGTCATCTCTTTTGTCAGAGCTTCGTTGTTTCCGCTCCAGACTGCATCAAACAACGGGCTGCGATTCCATGCCTTTGCACTGTCGTCAAACCATTTGCTTACAGTGGTTTCAAAAATTTCCCGAATCTCTGCATTGGGAATCATCAACGCAGAGCAGCCATCCGGCAGCGAATCCGTCGGATCCTTATCCCGCACCTTGGTCAGATAACCTGTCAGATACAGCACACTCCAAAGATTTTCCTCAGAGGAGTGTAGATAATCGTAGGTCAGGTTTTCTTCAATATGCTGAACAATAGAGCCGCCAGCCATCAGAGTTTCAAGCTTTGTGGTGATATTGTTGCCTGCATAGTCGATGAAAGAACGGATGATGGCGTTATCACTGGTGTTTTTCCAATAGCTTTTCGGCTTCTGTGCTACACCATACTGGAAATCCCGCAGATAACTGATCACGTCCCACGGACAATAAATGTCTGCATCGCCAAAATGATAACCGTCGTACCATGCCTTGATTTCAGCAGACTGCGATTCAAGATCAGCATCTTTCAGCATTTGATCTACATCTGCCTGTGTGAAACCAAAGGATTCGCTCAACCGGGGAGAAAGAATCGTATCCGAAACGAAATTGTTCGTCCCGGTAAAAATGCTTTCTTTGGCAATTTTCAGGCAGCCAGTAACAACAGCAAAGTCGAGGGAGGTGTTGTCTTTGAGCGTGGTGCTCATCATAGCCCGCATCACGTCCAGCATCTGCGAATAATATCCGTTGCTGCTGGCTTTTGCAATGGGAACATCATACTCATCCAGAATGACGACCGCCGATTTTTTGAAGTGGATTTCCAGCATCCGGGTCAATAGCAAAAAGCAGCTTTTGGTTTCATCTATGGATGCAGTGCGTCCCAGAATTCGCTTAAAGATGCCTTTGTCATCGTCAGAAATAGCAGCGTCATCCAAAAGAAACTGATAATCCTGAAACGCAAATGCCAGCTTCATGCACAGCATTCCATAGGCGCTTTCAAAGGTCAGACCGTCCGTATCCTTGAAAGAGAAAAATACCACAGGACACTGGTTCATCCATTTTTTGCAAAGCTCTGTATTTTTGGAGATTGCCAATCCCTCAAACAGTTGCTTGCTGTCTTTGCGGATATCCAGAAAATTTGCGAGAGTGCTCATACCAAGGGATTTTCCGAAGCGACGAGGGCGAGTAATCAATGTTACTTCAGCGATACCTCCGCTAAGAAGTTCAGAAATCAGATTGGTCTTGTCGATATAATAATACCCGCCTTCTCGAATCTTTTCAAAATTCGAGATTCCAACAGGAAACTGCAAATCTTTCATGCAATGCTCCTTTCCGCTCACAGAGGAGAGCTTTCAGAACTCACTACTGTAAGTGTACCATGAAATATAGAATCATACAAGAATCAAGTGACATCGAAATAGAGCAGTTTTATTATGCTACGTTCAATCTGGTTGCCTTATAGCAGTCTGCGCACATCCCCTCATGGGTGGCTGCAAACTCTGCCGCCTGCATGATAGAACCGTCCTTCAGCTTGACCCTCTTGATGGGCTGGTTGCACCGGGCACAGATGCAGGGCACAGGCGGCTGTTCCTGCTTCGGGCTAGCGGATCTCGGTTTCGGCTGCTTTTGCGGTTCTGCCTCCGGCTGCGGTGTAGCATCTTCCGGCAAATCCTCTCCGGCATAAACGTACAGGCCAAGACCGAACATAGCAAGGTTCTTCACCAAGCACCGCATGATGGCTTTATTCACATCGAACATGGAGGCTGCTTCTACGGTGCGCTCTTCCATGCCGATCTTTTCACGGCGGCGGGTCTGCGGATTGTAGTCCCATTTCGGGGTGGTATAGGTGTAAGGCACAGCTTTCATGGCTTTGTTTGCGCCATCCAGTACAGGCAGCCACATTTCATGCGAAACGCCCTCAATCGTGACTGAGGTATACACCATGAAGCCGGTTATGGGGTCATAAACATAGGGCAGGCCGTTGAATTTCTTGACCTCATAGTTGGCAGTGGGATACAGCTTTTTCACCTCTGCCCAGGCATACGCCCAGCTTACATATTTCAGTTCTGTGTTGCCGGACTTTTTGACTTCCAGATGATCTTTGAAGTCAATAGCAAATAATTTTACGAATGGATTTTCCATGATAGCATCCTTTCTGATAAAAACCCGGCGCAACAAATGAATTGCTGCGCCGGGTTTTGTATTGCTGTACTAAACAAAGTTAGAGAAACGGGCAATTTTGTATTGCCGTACTAAACAAAATTGGAAAAACAGGCAATTTTGTATGCCAGCAGACATACAAAAATCATGCTGCATGGATAATGGTAAACCTGCGGCTGCTTACATTCTTGCTGTACCGATTGAAAATATCGGGCTGTTCTTTCTTCAAACGCTGGGAGTCTACCCGTTTACTTTCGGAGGATACCCACGACACCTTATAGCCCGGTGCTGTACCATAGGCGGCGTCCTGCATCTCCAACTTCACCTGCTGTTCAATAGAGGCTTTTTCCTGCTCCAGCTGTTCGATCTGATCAGAAAGCTCCTGCCGCTTATCCAACAGGTCGCGGATGGGATTCAGATCGGCAGTTTTGTTTCTATCATCTGCAGAGTACAGCTGATTGATCTGCTGTGTATCCCCCTCGCTTCCGGTAGGTACAGGCGGAATTTCGGGCATCACGTTGTATTTCCAGAAGTGCTCTTCCTTGGCAATGAGGTTGTTCAGAACTTCTTTGTCGGTTGTGATTTTGTGAATCACCAGCTCCTTCCCGAAAATCAGAGCAGCAATGTACCAGCAGTCAAAACCGCTGACAGCCAGATAGTGATTGACCTGAGCCATGTAATGTGCAGGGATTTTTCCATCAGCCCATTTGTCTGCAGAAAACGGCGAGACTGTCTTGCACTCCAGCCCGGCCTTCTGTCCAACGATCAGGCGGTCAAAATCTGCCAGAAGCAGCGGATGTTCCTCGCTTTGGTAAATGGCATTTGCCCGGCGTACCTTCAGACCGGTTGCTTCGGTGAAGCGCTGCGCCACATAATCCTCCAAATCACGGCCCTGCCGCATAGCCTCGTTGTCGATATTTTCAATGGTATCGCTGATTTTATCGTGGTACACCTGAAATGCCGAGCGGTAGGAATTTAGACCAAGAATAGCCCCGGCATCCGTGCCAGTAATACCGCATTTGCGGTAACGGAGCCAATCCTCTTTGGACAGGTTCAAAGTTGAAATCAATCTTTTCATGCACTTTGCATCCTTTCTCTCATAATTGATTCAGTAATGATGAAGTCGTATTCCACCAAGTCTTTCATGATCGTGGAAAAGTCGCTGGCCAATGAATGGCAAGAACCAACCCACAGGGCATAAAGAAAATCCAGAATATTATTTTGCACCCTGAGATGGTTCCAGTAGCGCTCCTCTAGTCTGCCCTCGGATTCCAAAACAATAATGGCAGTGCAGATGGTACTTTTCATCGTGATCTCATAAGCCATGGTAACGCTGATTTCAGAAGCACTCTTCTCAACGTTGTCAAAAAATTCCGTGAATTCCCTGAAAATGCGGTTATTTACATCATTCATGGCTTGCTCCTTTATGCTGCTGCCAGCACCATCTTGTAAGCCTTGTCGATCATGGGGTTGCCCTCTGCGGTGCGCAGGAACAGGTTCTCGTTGTAGTTTTTGGTCTTGCGGAGAGGGTCTGCGTGGGTGGCAAAATCGGAGACTGCGTTGATAAAGCGCCAACCGTTTTTGCCGACCCATTCCAGATCCGGTGCGTTGTAGTAGCGAGTCTTCAGTTCTTCCTGCAGGCGCAGATTATTCTTCCGCTGGCAATCGGACAGGTCCTCAGAAATCGGGAAAAACTCATTGATGAACTCCTGCACCTTGTGATCGGATAAATCGATGCGAGCCAGCTCTTCGCCATGGTTGCCGAGTTCAACCATATAGTTGCTGGCCAGCTGCAGGGTCTCACGGGCATCCTGCACGCGGAGCAGAACATTTTCGGTGTGGCGTGCAGTCCAGCTGCGCTTTGCGGTATTTAGCGCGAGGTTCAGCGTGTTCTGGCAGACTACACGGATCGGAGTCATGGCCACTTTCACACCAGAACTGCCGTCATGACTGTTGAAGATTACAAGATATGGTACTACTTGATCTCCAGCGATAAGATATTTCCTCGGAAGCCTTGCCAGCATCCAGACCTTCTTGCCGCCCTGCAGGGAACCGGCAGTTTCGTAAGTAACACCCTCACCCAGCAGGTCATCCGTGAACTGAAATGCTTCTTCGTTCTGCACAATGCGGTAGCGGTCAGACACCACGCCCAGAACAGCATCATCGGTGCTGCGGACGTTAGCCCGATAGCCGGGAATCATAGCACCCGTGCCGGAATAGATATTGCGGCTTTCCACCTGCCAATCCAGACCGGCCAGTTCCAAGGCTTCACGGCTTGCAGGGGCATCCATAATGATACGGCCAAGGCCGTGCCAAGGGGTCTCACGGACAGAGAACATCGTTTCTACATTTGCAGGCATAGTAAAATCTCCTTTTCAGTGTACTGTGATCAATTGTTGTTTTCCATTTCTTCAGCGATGCGGACGAGGACTTCCACCAGGACGGTGCCAACCTCTTTGACGATTTCGGACCAAAAGTTCATAATGCTTTCTCCTTTCTGCGCAGCTGCGCTTTAAAATACGATGGTAATAATGATAGTGATGGTGCGGAATAACAAAATGCTCACCTCCAGACATAAAAAAGCCCCTGAGTCTTTCGACTCAGAGGCTTTGGATCATGATTATTATATCTGGGTGAAAATTTGGAGTTTGAGAGAGTTATGAAATTAAATTATACGATAAGATAACGTGTAAACGCTATCCTTTGTGCCATTTTGTAAAGTCGAATTGATGTTTGGTATCGTCTGTGATAAAATTGTTACAATTACAGAAGATTCTGGAGGAACCTTATAATGGCAAAAAAGAAAGCTGAAGAAAAGGCTTTGAATCTGGATCAAATTTTGTTTAACTGCCGGGATTATCTGCGCGCTGCGCGCAACTCCGGCTCGTTCTTTGAAAAGCGTGATATGATGCTGACCCTTGTATTCCTGCGCTTTATTGGCGAGAAATACGAGGACGGCATTGAAAAGCTGAAACAGGAACTTCGGGCGCAGGGGCTTGACCCAGACGATAAAGACATTCATGCAGCATTCTTTGATGACCCCACCTTCCCGGACGGAACTTACAATCTTCCCCCGGAAGCACGATGGAACACCATCATCAACACGCCTGCTGCTGGCCTGAATGTCGCTCTGGACACTGCCCTGCATAGCATCGCTGCAAGTTCTGAACAGTTAAAAGGCTGTTTTGTTGAGGGTACATTTACCACACGGAACCTTGCACCCAACGACATCAAAAAGATCGTGGACGAGGTAAACAAGATCAGCCACAAGCAGTTTGGCGAGGAAAAAGATCTGATCGGTCGGGTCTACGAATACTTCTTGAAAGAGTTTGCGGTCAATGCCACCAAGGAAGAGGGCGAGTTCTACACACCCCATGATGCCGTGCAGATGATCGCCGCCATGATCGAACCTTTCGACGGCACACTCTACGACCCCTGCTGCGGCTCCGGCGGTATGTTCGTCCAGAGTGCCGCCCTTGTCCAGTCCAAGCAGGGCGGTATCAACCGCATCAACGTCTACGGTCAGGAAAAGGAAGCCGCCACCTACCGCCTTGCAAAAATGAACCTTGCCCTGCGTGGTATCAGTCACAACCTTGGCGAGACCAACGATTCCAGCTTTACTCACGACCTGCACAAGGGGCTGTACTTCGATTACATCATGGCGATTATCTTAACCCCCATTCTAATGAGTATCCTAAGTTCAGAGAATGCTCAAAGGTTTAATCAATCGAAGACATATTTCACCTTGGATCTCCTAATTGGTTGGCATAGCGCCCTTCTCAGAGTGTCAAGACCGTGAGTGCACTTTAGTCTTGATACTCTGAGAAGGGTGCTATATCCTCCAGCAGGAGATCCAAAAACATCAAGAACGGGTGTTCGACGTATGAAGATAGGTATTACACAGACTTTTCCACGGTGGGTTAAGATAATATATAACCCGCCGTTCAACCTGAAAGGCTGGTACGACAGCAATCTGAAAGATGACCCTCGTTGGGCGGATTATGAGACCCCGCCGGAAAGCAACGCCAACTATGCGTGGATCTTGCACATTCTCTCCCACCTGAAGCCCTCCGATGGTGTTGCAGGCTTTCTGCTGGCAAACGGTGCGCTGAATGATGGTGACACTGCTGCCATCCGCAGAAAGCTGATCCAGAACGACAAAGTGGAGGCAATCATCGTCCTCCCCCGTGAACTGTTCATTACCACCGACATCAGCGTGACCCTGTGGATTTTGAACCAGAACAAAAAGGGCGGCAGCTACCACGGCAGAACCCTCCGGGACCGCCAGCACCAGATTTTGTTTATGGATCTGCGTACTTGGGTGGACAACCCCGTAAAGGGTGAGGGCAAAAAGAAGGTGGAGCTGGACACCGACCAGATCAAAGCCGCCGCCAAGATTTATCACGACTGGCAGAACGAGGGCACCGATGGCACCCACTATGCCGTACCCGAACTGTACCGCAGCGTCGAGATGGCAGAGATCGAGCAGAACGGCTGGGTGCTGACCCCCAGCAAGTACATTGAGTTCATCGACCACGATCTGGACATTGACTACGAAAAAGAGATGGCGCGCATCCAGACCGAGATGAAAAATATCCTGAAGCAGGAGAAAGAATCCCAGCGGATGCTGGAGGAAGCATTCAGGGGGATCGGCTATGGCATTGACTAAATATCGGCTGGGCGATTTGATCGAACAGTGCAACGAGCGTGATAACGGAACACACGTTGTTGAAGATGTCCGGGGCATTTCGACCGGAAAAGAATTCATCGAAACAAAAGCCAACATGGACGGTGTGAGTTTAAGCTCATATAAGGTAGTTAGACCCGGCGAATTTGCATACGTTGCTGATACATCAAGACGGGGAGACAAAATTGCTCTTGCTTTTAACGCCAGCGAACATGAAGTGCTGATTTCTTCTATTTATACTGCATTCAGGGTCAAAAGGAGACTGTTACTTTCGGATTATCTTTTTATGTTCTTCAACAGACCGGAGTTTGACAGGTTTTCACGTTTCAACTCGTGGGGGTCAGCAAGAGAAACATTCGATTGGAATGACTTTTGTGATATTGATATTGCTCTGCCACCAGTCTCAATTCAGCAAAAATATGTAGACATCTACAATGCTATGCTTGCCAACCAGCAAAGCTACGAGCATGGTCTTGCTGATTTGAAGCTGGTTTGCGATGCGTATATTGAAAATCTCGGCAAGAGAACAGTTCCAGAAAAAATCGGACGGTATCTCATTTCTTGCGACGATAGAAACGAGATTGGGCTTTCCGTGGATTTTGTGCGTGGACTTTCGGTTTCAAAACAGGTTATAACAACAAAAGCGAACATGAACGGTGTAAGCCTTTCCAATTACAAATTGTTTCCTCCGAAGGCTATTGCGTATGTTTCCGATACTTCGAGAAGAGGCGATAAGATGTCGCTAGGGTTCAATGACTCCGAAAATACTTATCTTGTCTCTTCTATCTCGACTGTCTTTAAGACGGACGAAGAACAGTTGCTGCCAGAATATTTAATGCTCTTTTTCTGCCGGGACGAATTTGACCGCTATGCCCGGTTCCATTCGTGGGGGTCTGCAAGAGAAACCTTCGATTGGAACGAGATGTGCGACGTGGAAATCCCTGTGCCGGACATCAAGATCCAGCAGGATATTGTGGACATTTTCAAGGCGTACAATGCCCGCAAGGAAATTGCTGAAAAGCTGAAAGCACAAATCCAGAACATCTGCCCCATCCTGATTAAGGGTTCTATCGAAGAAGGAACGAGAACAAACGAGGCGTAAATCATGGCAAAGTTAAAGGACTATAACGGCCACTACTGCGAATCGGAATACGAGAATGCCTTTCTGGGCTTTTTGGAAAAAGCCGGATGGACGTATACGGCTGGCAATGCGCTCCCCCGTGCGTCCAGACATGAGGTGCTGCTAGAAGCGGACTTCAAAGAATTTCTAAAAGAGAATGCCCCGGACCTGACTGCCGGGGAGATCGACCAGCTCTACGATACCGTGCACCTTGCAGGCGGCGAAAGCGATTTTGCCACCCTGCACAAGCTGTATGGCTGGATGGTGTTCGGCATCCAGTTCGTGCCCCAGAACGGTCTGGCACGGATGGTGCCCCTCATCAATTTTGAGGAGCCGGGAAAGAACATTTTCCGGGCAGTGAACCAGTTTGTTGTGGAGTACACCAACAACGGACAGAAAGAGACCCGCCGCCCGGACGTTTTGCTGTTCGTGAACGGAATGCCGCTGTGCATTATTGAACTGAAAAACCCGGCTGCCGCCAATGCGACCATTCACGATGCTTGGGAGCAGATCACCATTCGCTACTGGCGGGACATCCCCCATCTGCTGCACTACTGTCCCCTTGCCTGCATCTCCGATGGGGTCAAGACCCGCCTTGGTACGGTGCGTACCCCTTATGAGCATTTCTACGCATGGCGGCGTGTGGAGGATGGCGACAAAATCTCTGCGCTGCCTTTTGCGGAAACCGAAACTCTGATCAACGGCGTTTATAGTCCTGCCTGTTTTTTGGAGATCTTCCGGGATTACATTTATTTTCAGGATAGTATCTACGACAGCAGCGAGGTGGAGATCGTCTGCCGCTACCCGCAGTTTTTTGCGGCACGGCTGCTGAAGGATAGCATTGTAAAGTCGGTCAAAAGCGGCAGCGGAAAAGGCGGCACCTATTTTGGTGCTACCGGCTGCGGCAAGACCTACACCATGGCGTTTCTTGCCCGGCAGTTGGCACTGCGCTGCCCGGATGTGCCCGAAATCGGATCTCCCACCATCGTGATGATCGTAGACCGGGAGGACCTGCAAAAGCAGAGTGCCAAACTCTTTACCAGAAGTCAGGAATTTTTGAATCTGGGGCAGGTGGCTGTGGTCAAAAACCGTGCCCAGCTTCGGGACGAATTGGGCAAGCGGCAGAGCGGCGGTTTCTACATCTGCACCATTCAAAAGTTCTGCGACCGCAAAGAGGATAAGATTGGGCTGATCAACAACCGGCGCAACATCATCTGCTTCTCGGATGAAGCCCACCGGACACAACTGGAACACTCCAAAAAGATCCAGTTCAGCAAAGATTCCGACGAGAACATGAAAGCACTGGTGTCCAAGCCCTATGCAAAGGTGCTGCGGGAGGCGTTCCCGGCAGCAACTTTTGTGGGCTTTACCGGAACCCCCATTGCAGAGACCTACCAGACCTTTGGCGATGAGATCGACCGCTACACCATGGATCAGGCAGTGGCGGATGGTCTGACCGTATCCATCAAGTACCATCCCCGCATTGCAAAAGTGCTTCTGGACAAGAAAAAGGTCAAGGAAATCGAGACCTATTACAAACGCTGTGCGGACGAGGGTGCCACCAAAGACGACATCGAAGCCAGCAAAGCCGCCATGAGTTCCATGGAGGTGATTCTGGGCGAGCCTTCCCGTCTGGAACGGCTGGCGGTGGATATTCACGACCACTATGTTTCTGCCTGCGGGCAGGACCCGGAGCGGGTGCAGAAAGCCATGATCGTCTGTTCCAGCCGCCCCATCGCTTTTGCGCTGCTGGAACAGTTCAAAGAAAAATACCCGGAGTGGTTCGTGGAAAGAAAAGTGCCGGAAGGGGAATCCGCCACGGAGGAAGAACTTTCCAAGCTGAAACCTGTGCCCTTTATTGCGATGGTGGCAAGCGTGGGCAGCAACGACAAGCCGGAAATGTACAACTATCTGGGCGGTGTCAAAAACGACAAGCGTTCGGATATGCTGGATGCTGCGTTCAAGAATGACCGCTCAAATTTCCGCATTGTCATCGTTGTCGATATGTGGATCACCGGCTTCGATGTGCCGTCGTTGACCTATATGTACAACGACAAGCCCCTGCAAAAACATCTGCTCATCCAGACCATCAGCCGTGTCAACCGGAAATATCCGGGCAAAGAGTATGGCATGATCGTGGATTACATCGGCATCCGGGACAATATGCGGGAAGCCATGAAGATCTATGGTGGCAACACCTCGGTGGCTCCCACAAGAGATGATGTGGAGCAGGCGACCCAAGCATTCCGGGAAGAACTGGAGATCCTCAAGCAGCTTTTCACCAATTATGACCTGACTCCGTTTTTAAGCGAGAACAGCGACCCGGTGGAGCGTTACCGTGCGCTGGCAAAGGGTGCGGAATATGTTTTTGCATCCTTGGAGGAACTGAACACCGAAAGCAAGAACGGCAGCCAGAAGGTTTCTTTCAAAACGTATTTCCTCAAAGCCGTCAAGCGGATGCGTGTTGCTTATGACATCTGCCAGCCTTCCGGCGAGCTGCATGAGGACGAATCTGCTCTTGCACAGTGCTTCATGGCGATTGCCGGTTTTGTCCGCAAAATGAGCGGCACCAGTGATGTGGATACCGACACCATGAACCGCTATGTGTCCCAGATGGTGGAAGAAGCCCTGAAATACAATCAGGTGGAAAGCATTCTTGACACTGGCGAGGAAGAAGATATTTTCAGCCCGGAGTATTTTGAAAAGCTATCCGATATCAAGATGCCTGCCACCAAGCTGGAAATTCTTGTGAAGATGATGCGTAAGCAGATTCGGGAGTACAGCAAGGTGAACCAGTTGGCGGCAAAGACCTTTGAGCAGATGCTGGAGGATACGATCCGTGCCTACCATGAACGACGCAAACATCTGAGCATCGAGGAAGTCGGCGAAGCACAGGAGCAGGCTTCGGACGATATTATCAAAGCCGCCTATGACCATGCGCTGGAAGTTCTGCGCCAGATGAAGGAAAGCCAGGAGAGCTTCCGAAAGATCGGTCTGACCTTTGAAGAAAAGGCGTTCTACGATATTCTCCTTGCCCTGCGGGACCAGTATGATTTTGAATACGGAACCGATAAAGAGGTTGGCGGCGTTGTCATCAACGACAAGTGCAAGGCTCTGGCGCAAAAGGTCAAAGAGATCATCGACACCAAATCTTCGTTTGCTGACTGGCTGAACAATCAGAACGTCCGCAATCAGTTGAAGCTGGAGATCAAGATCTGCCTTGTAAAAAACGGCTATCCACCGCGGTACAGCCCCGAAGTTTTCAAAAAGGTCATGGAACAAGTCGAAAATTTTGAAGAAAACAGTTGATGCTTATCGAGGTGATAATACGATGTCTTCGTCCTACGATCTGTTAAGATCAAAGAATATCCTTGCCATTCTTGATGGCGATACCGCGTTTGGCGTTTATTCCTTTAATGATGAAAAAAAGAATGTTGAAATTAAAATGCCTTATTTGAATGGTCCAGCACTCTGTGATATTTCTACTCAATTCGGCTTCCCTGTCAGATATGAATGGGGTGCTGCTTTAAGCAGATGGCAGTACCTTGACAATCTCCTTGAATACTGCATAAGTGAGGACAAGTGTTCTGATTTACTAGCATATCTATTTGATAAAGAACGCTTCTCAGGTATATTGTCTGACTGCACCGTTGAGGAAATCAACATTGCTTATAATTTTATTACAGCCGCTATCATTCAAAAAATAAATGAAATTTTGTATTTTGGCGGCAATAAGCTTTCCATTATCGGGAAACGGTTTGTCGTTCATCCCATCGATAGTCACCCTGAAGTAGAAACACCTAAAATTAAGAATATTGACCGAGAATACATCAAGGATATCTCTAGTCGTGCTATGGACGATGTGGAGCAGAACAACTTTGATAGCGCAATTACAAAGTCCAGAACTTTGCTTGAAGAAACATTTTGTTATGTCATTGAAAAGAAAGGCGCTGCTCCTTCGGACAATGGAGATATGATGAAATTATTTAAGCAGGTTCGAGAGCTTTACAATATGCACACAGACAAAGATACAGATCGGCGAATCAACACGCTGCTCTCCGGGTTGAATAGTATCGTATCTGCTATTTCTGAAATGCGTAACAAAGACAGTGATGCCCACGGTGTTGGTTCCAAACGGATTCCAATCCGCGACTATCATGCTCGCCTATTTGTAAACTCTGCAATGACACTGGCTGACTTTATTCTCGCTGTTGAGAATAACGCAAACACTGCACACGGCTAACAAAGGATAGAAACTAGTCTTAAAAGTTGGTAGACATTATACAGATAATTTAAGATTACAAGGCGTATGGAATGATTGAGTAATCGCCCTCCAAGAGTGACTGTACGAAAAAACATAGAGAAGAACATCCTTATTTAGAAACTTTGGAAATATGTGTCTCTTGACGTTTGGCAAGGACGTGGAGACCATCGAGGTGAACCCGATCATCTTCCGCAAGCTCACACGGGAAGATTGGCTGCATATTGTGAATGTCTGCGATAAGAGCCTTGAAAAATACTATTTGCGGCTCAAAAAATGATGTGAGCGCCGATAATTGACTGCGGGTGACGTGCATGATGAAAATAGTGAGAAATATGATCCGGTGTAAAAAGTGCAGGGATGTTATTGAAAGCTGCACTGTACATGATTTCAAATTTTGTTCTTGTGGATCGTGTGCAGTCGATGGCGGGCATGAGTATCTCCGTAGATGCGGAAATCCAGAAGACTGGGAAGAATTATCTGAAACGCAAAGTGTAGATGATTGAAAATTAAGCTGAACACGATCTTTGGAGCAGAAGTTCAGCGGCGAGCAAAAGCTCTTGACCTTTAATAAAGAGGCCAAGAGCTTTTTTACATCTTGTTTTGGAACATAAAAGAAGGTACAATAGTAGAAAAGAAAACGTGCATCAGTCAAATAAGGTGGTGGAGGCGATGGGCAAGGCAACAGTCTACTGCATTATGCACACGGAAAGATGTGTGGCACAGGTGAGTACGGCTGGTGAGTGTAAAATTTATTTTGAAGATTTCATGCCCTATGGTCTAGTGCTGAAAGAATCGAATGACTTTGATACTCGAATCAATAATGTGATTAGCTTCCATTCATGGTGTGTATCTCGGCTGATACCACGTGACCGCACTTATGCAAAGGAAATCCTGAACAGCATTGGCGCATCCCAGAGTGTTACGGATCGGGAGCGTGCACAGATTGCGCTTTCGTACCATTGCCTGTCTCTGCTGGATGTTATCCTAAAGCGTGGGTGCGCAGAGAGGATGGCTTCTATCTTTATAAAGATGGCGGACAGGATGCAGTCGAGCGTGAGGTACTGGCAAGTAAAATCTGTCGATGCTTTGACTGTCATCAGGTTTTGTATGAGCAAGGGATGTTTGAGAACGAGCCAGTTTCCATCAGTAAAATCATGACCTCGCAGCGTTATAGCCTTGTGACGTATGCAGCCTACGATGTCTACTGCACAAATCATGATTGGAACACGCTGGATAAAATTCTGGAACTGGATGCCCACGGATACTATATGATGAACATTCTGGACTATCTGGTGGGCAACACTGACCGTCATTGGGAAAACTGGGGTCTGTTGGTGGACAATGAGACGAATCAACCTATCCGTCTACATCACCTGATGGACTTCAACCGAGCATTCCAGCAGTATGACATATTGGATGGTGCAAGCTGTTTGACCGTTGGAAAGCGGCACTTGAGACAGAGAGAAGCAGCGATGGAGGCGGTTGATAAAATCGGAGTGAATCAGAAGTGTTCTGAGGATACGGTTGCATGGCATGGATGTATAGAATGGAAAAACATGTTCCAAATGAGGATGAATAATTTAAAAAACCGCTTGTGTGAGTGTTAATTCAATTGTTTTATTATAAATAATATAAAAATTATATTTGACGAATAACAATGTGAGGAATATAAGATGACACAAGAAGAATTGAACGCTGCAATTGAAGCGGATGGATATTGCAAAACGCGTGAAAAAATATCAGAGTTTGATAATCGTCTTTATCTGCAAGAAGTTGGATCTCGCTGCCCGTTATGCGGAAAATTGTTGATAGACCGAAAGCAGAAAAAGAAGGTGAAGCTCTTTGAAATAGCGCATATCTATCCCAATAGACCGACAGAAGAACAATATATGACCTTACAAGGATTACCAAGGCTGGGAGATAATTCGGAATCGTACGATAATAAGATAGCATTGTGCCAAGATTGTCATAAAACACAAGATTTCCATACTACTAAAGAAGATTATATAAACTTGTTGAATATAAAAAAAGAATGCTTACAAAGGGCAAATCTAAGCGAAATGACAAGATCCTTGGGACTCGAAGATAACATTCTGGATGTTGTACAAAAACTTATAACAGTAAATGCATCGGAGTTAGAAAAGCTTAACTATGAACCTGTTCCCATTGTGAAGAAGTTTTCGCCAGCAGAAGTGCTGTTAAAAATGAAAATTGAAGGTTATGTACAAGCTTTTTATCCATTGATCAATGATGCTTTTAAAAATCTTGATGGTAAAGATGGATTTTATATGCAAGTATTATCTGAACAAATTAGAAGCTGTTTCATTAAGATGAGCAAAGCGAAGGCTGAAAAAGCACAGATTTTTGAGTATATGGTAAAATGGATAAAGGAACGAACAAATGTAAAGTCACAAGAAGCTTGCGAAGCAATTGTAGCTTATTTCGTTCAAAATTGTGAGGTGTTTAATGAGATTGCCGAGTAAAGTTACTTCATATAATGTGAGCGTTATAAGTAAATTTTCAATTATTTTGGAGTCGCTGTCATACTCTAGTAAGAGTCCAAGGCAACTATATGAAGAACTGAAACAAAAATTTGAGGATGTAAATGAATATATAGAAGCGTTAGATGTGCTCTTTTCATTGGGAAGAGTCAAGTATGATGATACTTTAGGGGAATTGTATTATGTTAAGTGAAATTTTTTGTGATAAATTTTATCAAAAGACTATACGATTTGATGCAGGATTGAATGTGGTTCTCGGTACGCCTAATGCAGACAATTCAATCGGAAAATCAACATTATTACTTATCATTGATTATGCTTTTGGTGGCGATACATATGCAAAAGCATCAGATATTGTTAAAAATATAGGAGAACATAAAATAGGCTTTAAGTTTCAATTCAAAGGTGAAGAGTATACTTTCTTGAGAGCGATTCCTGATAGCACTGAAATTTGGAGGTGCGACTCTAGCTATAGTCCGCTAGATTTAATTACAAAAGAGCAATTTACAGGATGGCTTTCAAAAGAATATGAATTGGATTTGTACCAACTATCTTTTAGAGATGCAGTTGGGCGATATATACGAGTGTATGGAAAAGAAAATTATGATGAAAAGCATCCGCTTAATGCAGCACCTAAAGAATCAACCCAAAAAGCTAAAAAGGCATTGCTGAAATTATTTGATCGCTATAAAGTGCTTTCGAGTTATGAAAATATAGCGGATGAAGCAAAAGAAGAGTACCAAACTTACAAAAAGGCTCAGGAAAATAATTTTATTGTAAGTATTGGAAAAAGACAATATGAGAAAAATAAAAAAGAAATTATAAAGAAGCAGGAGGAAATCGAGGAACTGACTCAAAAGTTGGATAAAGGGCTTTTGGATATAGATACTAGTACATCAGAAAGAGCAATCGGATTAAAAAGAGAGCTTACGCCCAAACGGAGAATAAAAAGCAAATTGTGCAGTAAGATTGCTGTGTTAGATGAAAATATTAATTATAAATTCTCAGAAACGACAGAGTCATTTGAACAGCTGAAAAAATTTTTCCCCGATGCAAACGTTAAACACATTTCAGAGATAGAAGCCTTCCATAAGAAAATAGCTGTGATTTTTGATGCAGAGTTGCAGGAAGAACGAAAAAGAATGCAGAAGCAGTTGGATGAAGTGAATAAAGATATACAACTGCTAGAAGATGAGTTAAGTGGATTAGTGAAAAATCCGAATTTTTCAGCTATCGTACTTCAAAAACACGCTGAAATACTTTCACAAATTAAAAAAAAGCAGCAAGAAAATGAGGCGTATCAGAAAAGAATAGTACTGAATGAAAGAAACAAAACAGCGCGTGAAAATCTAGAGAGAGTTCAGAAAGAACAGTATGGTAGTGTTGAAGCTGCAATAAACAGTGAAATGAGACAAATAAATGCAACACTGTACTCGGAAAAAGTGAATCCGCCGATATTACATTTAGAGGAAGGTGGCTATGAGTTTTTTACGCAGGATGATACGGGAACGGGAATTGCATATAAGGGACTGGTTGTGTATGATTTAGCGATTGCTAGCTTGACGAAGCTTCCGATATTGGTTCATGATTCACTGATACTAAAGCAAATATCTGATGAAGCAGTCGAAAATATTTTGACTAGGTATATGGAAAGCGGAAAACAAGTGATTATCGCGCTTGATAAACAGGATTCTTATAGCGAGAGAACTGCGGAGATTCTAGAAAAGCAATGCGTGTTACATCTTGCTCCCAATGGTAGAGAGCTGTTTGGCCGTGCATGGAGTCGTCAGGAAACGCAATAATAAAATAATTAGTAAGGATTCAAAACTTCCGTTTGTAGCAGATCTGTAGCAAATCGAGTTTATTTAACGAATAATCGTTCTAAAAATCGAAAAGTCATCATGCATCACACGCAGGGGGTCTGGGATTCGGGTGTTTTTGCTCCCGGGCTGCTTGCGTTTGCGCAACAGCCCGGGAAACAGGCAAAGACGGGAAAACCGCGCAGATCACGCCCAATAAACAAAGAAATGGCTGCTGCACCGGGAAGAAACCCTGTGCAGCAGCCATTTTTATTATGGTATAAGATCAGTCCTTCTTCTCTGCGGTGCGGGCAAAGAAGTTGGCGAGGACGGCACCGGAAATGTTATGCCACACCGAGAACACAGCGCCGGGGATGGTTGCCAGCGGATACTGTGCAAAGTGGGCAGCGGCCAGAGAGGTGGCCAGACCGGAGTTCTGCATACCGACCTCGATGGAGATCGCGCGGCACTTGGTGGAATCCAGCTTCAGCAGCTTGCCCACACCGAAGCCGGTGAGGTAGCCCAGCAGGTTGTGCAGGATGACTACGGCAAGGATCAGCAGGCCGCTGGTCATGATCTTGGCGGAGTTTGCAGAAACAACGGCGCAGATGATGAGCACGATGGCGGTGGTGGAGACCAGCGGCAGCACGCGGATGGCGTTCTGAGTGAAGGCGTGGAAGAAGTGGTTGACCACAAAGCCCAGTGCGATGGGCACCAGCACTACTTTGACGATGGACAGGAACATATTTACAGGGTTCACATCCACGCGCTGGCCGGCATACAGCAGGGTGAGCAGGGGAGTCAGGATGGGTGCCAGCACGGTGGAAACGGCAGTCATACCAACGGACAGTGCAACGTCGCCCTTGGACAGATAGGTCATCACGTTAGAGGAGGTGCCGCCGGGGCAGGTACCCACAAGGATGACGCCGATAGCCAGCTCGGTGGGCAGGTGGAACAGCTGCGTCAGCGCCCATGCAAGGAAGGGCATCAGGGTGAACTGCGCAATGCAGCCAATGATCACATCCTTCGGGCGGCTGAACACCACCTTGAAGTCCTCCGGCTTCAGGGTAAGACCCATGCCGAACATGACGATGCCCAGCAGGGTGTTGACCCATGCGGTCTTTACCACGCTGAAGGTGCCGGGGAACAGCAGAGACAGTGCCGCCACCACAATGACGATGGCGGCCATGTACTTGCCCACAAAGTCGCTTACTTTTTCCAATGTTTTCATGATAAACTCTCCTTTTTCCTGAACACTTATTTTTGCGGATGTAAAGGCAATGAAACATCCGGGAAATGGCTTTCCCGCAAACAAAAACGCCTTTGCCCCTTACGGTTCGTAAGAGACAAAGGCGTATAAAATCCTCTGCGGTACCACTCTTATTGCCGGTGCAAAGCCCGGCCCCTCAGTGCGCATCCAACAATGCGCGGCCCGTGATAACGGGGGCCTGCCGTTCCCGCTTACTGGGGCGCAGATGCCGCCCATTCAGCCGGAAAGCTCGGAGAGGATCTTCCCACGGACGCCCTGCACTGCCTTGCACCATCCGGCAGCTCTCTGCAGCATTCTTTCCGGGTACTCTTTCTCGTCATAGCCGAATATTTCACTGCCACGGAGTATACTCCCCCGGGAGGCTGAAGTCAAGGGATATGACCCGTCTGTTTTTTCATCTGGTTCATATCATGAATGAAAGCAGCTCATGCGATGACTGCCCCGGCCAGCTTTGCCGGGTGTGGATCCTTTTTGTGTCTCGTGTATTTTTGCTGTTACAGGATGCGCACCCGGATGACGGCGGGGATGCTGCTCAGCTTCTCGCTCAGGCGGGCATCCACGGCACCGGTGGCGTCCAGCATGGTGTAGGCCATGTTCTTTTTGCTCTTGTTCACCATGTTTTCGATGTTCAGACCGGCCTCGGTGGTCAGGGCAGTGATCTGGCTGATCATGCCCGGTTCGTTTTTGTGGATGATGCAGATGCGCTTGCCGCCGGCGCGGGGCTGATGCACCTCCGGCAGGTTGACCGAGTGGGTAATGTTGCCGTTGCGCAGGTAATCGCTCAGCTCCTGCGCTGCCATGATAGCGCAGTTGTCCTCGGCTTCCGGGGTGGAAGCGCCAAGGTGCGGGGTGCACACGATGCCGGGACGGCCCAGAATGTCTTCGGAGGGGAAGTCGGTCATGTAGCCGGACACCTTGCCGCTGTCCATGGCCTCCAGCAGGGCGGCGGTGTTCACCAGCTCGCCGCGGGCGTAGTTCAGGATCTTGACGCCGTCCTTGCACAAAGCAAGGGTCTGGGCGTTGATGGTGTCCTTGGTGGTGGGCAGGTAGGGCACATGGATGGTGATGTAGTCGCACAGGGGCAGCATATCGTTCAGGTTTACGCAGTGGTGTACCTGACTGCTCAGGTTCCATGCTGCTTCAATGGAGATGTAGGGGTCGTAGCCGTAGACTTCCATGCCCAGCTCGATGGCGCAGTTTGCCACCCGGGAGCCGATGGCACCCAGACCGATGACACCAAGGGTCTTGCCCTTGATCTCGTTGCCCACGAACTGCTTTTTGCCCTTTTCCACGCTCTTGGCCATGGCCGGGTCACCGGCCAGACCCTGACACCACTGGGCGGCGGCGGCCACGTTGCGGCTGCCTGCAATGAGCATGCCGATGACCAGCTCCGCCACGGCATTGGCGTTGGCACCCGGGGTGTTGAACACCACGATGCCCTGCTCGCTGCAGCGCTCCAGCGGGATATTGTTCACACCCGCACCGGCGCGGGCGATAGCCAGCAGGTTATCGTTGAAGGTGGTGTTCAAAAGGTCGGCGCTGCGCACCAGAATACCGTCCGGGGCGTCGGCATCCACCGTGACATCGAACTGGTTCTTGGGCAGCTTTGCCAGCCCCACCGGGCTGATGGCGTTGAGCGTTTTGATGGTGTACATATCTGAAACCCCTCTTTATGCATTCTCTTTGCGGAACTTCTCCATGAAGTCCACCAGCTTGTCCACGCCCTCGGCAGGCATGGCGTTATAGATGGAAGCGCGCATACCGCCTACCAGACGGTGACCCTTCAGGTTCACAAAGCCCGCCTCGGCGGCTTCGGCGCAGAACTTTTTGTCCATGTCCGGGTTGGGGCTGGTGAAGGTGACGTTCATGGTGCTGCGGTAGCGGTGCTCCACAGGGTTCGTGAAGAACTCCTGCCCGTCCAGATAATCGTACAGCACCTTGGCCTTGGCTTCGTTGATCTTCTGCATATTGGCCAGACCGCCGATGTCGTTTTCCAGATACTTCAGCACCAGACCGGTCATGTAGATGCACCAGCACGGCGGGGTGTTGTACATGCTGTCCTTCGCCAGCAGGGTGGTGTAGTTCATCATGGTGGGAACGTTGTCTGCGGCGTGACCCAGCAGGTCGTCCCGGATGATGGCAATAGCCATACCGGCGGGGGCTACGTTCTTCTGCACGCCAAAGTAGATGCAGCCGTACTTGCTGACATCCACGGGCTTGGAAAGGATCATGGAGCTCATATCTGCCACCAGCGGCACGCCCTCCACCTGCGGCAGCTCCACATACTGGGTGCCGAAGATGGTGTTGTTCTGGCAGATGTGGATGTAGCTGGCGTCCTTGTCGTAGTCGATGGCGTTTACATCCGGGATATAAGTGAAATTTTTATCCTTACTGGATGCTACGATCTTGGCTTCGCCGAACTTGGCGGCCTCCTTGGCAGCCAGACCCGAGAAGTTGCCGGACACGATGTAGTCTGCCTTGCCGGTGGTCATAAAGTTCAGCGGCACCATGGCGAACTGCTGGGTAGCACCGCCCTGAAAGAAGCCCACCTTGTAGTTGTCGGGAATGTTCATCACCCGGCGCAGGGAAGCCTCGGTGTCCTTGATGATGGCATCGAACCACTTGCTGCGGTGGCTCATCTCCATGACGCTCTGACCACTGTCGCCGTATTCCAGCAGCTCGGCCTGTGCCTGCCGCAGCACCTTTTCGGGCAGCATGCTGGGGCCTGCGCTGAAGTTATATACTCGTGCCATAATGAACCTCTCCTTTTCCTGTGATACACCTATTACGCAGCACCGCCTTTTTTGCGGTGCGTCTGTTACTTTCCGTAGCCGTAGTATACCGGTTTTCCCATGCCGAAAACAAGAGCATCTTTGCACAAAGATATGGCCCCTGTACCCCGCCTGATGGCACAAAGCATACAAATGTGCGCCATGCAGAGACAAAATATAAGACAATTGTAAAAGAAGCGCACTATGTCTTGATTTCATGCGGATTTTCCGCCCTTGCACCTTTGGCAGAAATGCGGTATACTGGAAATACTAAGACAAATGTAAAAGAAAAACGAAGCCCAAACTGTGAAAGTGCGTTTGGAGCGGCCCGCAGGCCGCGACAAACGCGAAATAAAATAGTCATTCCGCTGAAAATGGTCAGAGCGAAGCGGAGACCATTCTAAATCGCCCCACCGCAAAAAACGGTGACTAAGGGGAATTGAATCATTCAAGGAGGTACAACAGATGTACGGCTTACCGGATACCCTGCGGCCGCTTTCGGCGGCGGAAGAACAGGTGATGCTTGCGGTGTGGGCGTGCCCGGGCGCGGCGGCGCGGCGGGACATCAGCCAGAAGCTCAAGGCCACCGGCTGGGCAGCAGCCACGGTGCTGAATTTTCTCTACCGGTTGGAGGAAAAAGGCTGGGTCAGGTCGGCAAAACAGGGCAACTGCAACGTGTATGTGCCGCTGGTCACCCGGCGGGCTTACGGCGTGTACTGTATGCGGCAGCGGCTGGATACCCTGTTTGACGGCGACCTTGCCGCCGCCGTCCATGCGCTGGTAAGCGAGAGCGGCTGCTCCCAGAGCGCCTTGGAGCATGCCATCCAGGTGCTGGAAGAGAAGCATCAGGAGACCGAGGAGTACGATTTGTACGACCCCTACGGCTGAATTGTTTCATATTTTTTTACAAAATGTTGGTTGACAACGAAATATCCGTTCTGTAATATAAAAGCTATTAAAAAATGAGAAACTGATATGGACGAACAGGAAAGGAGCAGCCAGACACATGGATCATTTGCAGAATGTATTAAGCTACTTCGACCAGCAGCAGCCCCTTTGCGCAGAGCACGACCGCATCCCCAAGGACCTCTATCGGGAGTTCGGGGTCAAGGCCGGTTTGCGCGACGAGACCGGCAAGGGCGTGCTGGCAGGTCTGACCAACATCTCGGACATCCGGGCGTTCCAGTATGTGGACGGGGTCAAGCACCCGGCAGACGGTCAGCTGCTGTACCGCGGCTATGACGTAAAAGACCTCATCAACGGCAGCCGCTTTGCCTTTGAGGAGGCGGGATATCTGCTGCTGTTTGGTCAGCTGCCCACCCCGGAGCAGCTGGAGCAGTTCTGTGCGGTGCTGGGCGAGTGCCGCACCATGCCCACCAACTTTACCCGCGATGTCATTATGAAGGCACCCAGCCACGATATCATGAACAGCATGGCGCGCAGCGTGCTGACGCTGGCTTCCTACGACCCCAAGGCGGCAGATTTGGACACCGCCAACGTGCTGCGCCAGAGCATCCAGCTGGCGGGCATCTTCCCCATGCTGGCGGTATACAGCTACCACGCCTATAATCACTACGAAAAAGACGCCAGTATGTATATCCACCGCCCGGACCCCAGCCTTTCCACCGCAGAGAATTTTTTGCGGATGCTGCGCCCAGATATGCAGTACACCCCGCTGGAAGCCCGCGTACTGGACGTGGCACTGCTGCTGCACGCCGAGCACGGCGGCGGCAACAACTCCACCTTTACCACCCGCGTGGTCACCTCCTCCGGCACCGACACCTACTCGGCCATGGCGGCGGCGCTGTGCTCCCTCAAGGGCCCGCGCCACGGCGGTGCAAACCTGATGGTCATGCACATGATGCAGAACATCCGGGACAACCTCCACGACATCGAGGACGACGAGGAGCTGGAAGCCTACCTGAAAAAGCTGCTCCATGGCGAGGCCTTTGACCGCAAGGGTCTGATCTATGGTATGGGGCACGCCGTCTACTCCCTGAGCGACCCGCGCGAGGTGGTGTTCAAGGGCTATGTGGAGCAGCTGGCCCACGAAAAGGGACGGGATAAGGATCTTTCCCTCTATACCCGTATCGAGCGCATGGCACCCCAGCTTATCGCGCAGGAGCGCAAGATCTTTAAGGGCGTCAGCCCCAATGTGGACTTTTACAGCGGCTTTGTGTACGAAATGCTGGGCATCCCCATGGAGCTGTACACCCCGCTGTTTGCCGTGGCGCGCGTCATGGGCTGGAGCGCCCACCGCATCGAGGAGCTGCTCAGCGCCAACAAGATCATCCGCCCGGCCTACAAGAGCCTTGGCGGCACCCACGATTATATCCCGCGCAGCCAGCGGGCATAAAGGGAGGGCATCAGCATGGAAGAGTTGCAGCAGCATCAGGGGGAATGGTTCTTCCTCCACGAGCTTAACGTGGATAAGGTGTTCAGCACCATCCAGCGGGCAGATTATCTCATCCTGTATTATATCAAGGTAGAGCAGGAGGCACATCCCGGCGAAAAGATCTATCTTGCCGACCTTGCCGCCGCCATGGGGCTGCGGGTGACCGAGCTTTCCAAGGGCATCGAGAAGCTGCAGGACAGCGGTTTTGTGACGTGGAAAACCGACCGCGAGGCCGGGCGCACCTATGTGGAGCTTTCCAGCAAGGCGGTGGAGTTGATGGCGGAGGAGCAGGCGCTTTTGCAGCGCTGCTACCGCCGGATGCGTGCCGAGCTTGGGGACGCCGAGCTGCGCCGCGCCGCTGCCATCATGCAGCGCGCCACCGCTATCCTGAAGGAAGAGCGGGAGAAGGAGTTCCCGGCAGCGCAGTAACGATTATGAAAGAAAGATACCGGACAGCTTTGTAGGCTGCCCGGTATCTTTCTTTTTATAAAAATATTTTTATTTGATGCAGCTTGCGCAGGGGGTATAGCCTGCGGCAATGGCTTCATCGTAGCTGGAAAAGAGGACTTGGTTCTTTTCCGCAGGCAGGTTGGGACAGGTGGGCAGGTGGAACTTTTTGCTGTTCACGTTGCCAATGTACGCCTGCTGCGCGGTGCTGGAGGACGACGGGTCGGTGGGGTTCAGCTGGCTGTCCGGCACAAAGCGCTCGGTGCCCACGGTGAAGTTCTGGCCGTCGCTGCCAATGGTGATGGTGCCCTGCAGGTCGGTGCGGTAGACGTCCACCTTTGCGTCCCGCAGGATGCTCAGGGTCTCCTCGTGGGGGTGGCCGTACTTGTTGCCTGCGCCGCAGGAGATGACGCCCATTTCCGGCAGAACAGCGTTCAGAAACAGGTATCCGGTGCTGGTGCTGGAGCCGTGGTGCCCTACTTGCAACACATCGGCTTTCAGGTTGGCACCGCTGTTCACAAGGTCGGTCTCGGCGGTATTTTCCATGTCGCCGGTCAGCAGGAAACTGGTGTTGCCGTAGTCGATGCGCAGCACCAGCGAGGTGTTGTTGGTCTCGCTGTACCCGGTCACCGGGCCTAGCAGGGTAACAGTGGCGCTGCCCAGCGGCCAGACCGTGCCCACGGAAGGCACTTCCAGCTGTAAGCCCTGCTGCTGGGTGTATTTGACAAAATCATTGAAGCATTTGGTGCTGCTCTCGGTCACCGGGCTGTAAGCGTGCCCCGCCGGGAACTTTGCCATTACGGCGGCAAGCCCGCCCACATGGTCCTCGTGAGCATGGGAGCAGAACACATATTGCAGCTGCTCCACCCCCTGCTTTTGCAGGTAGGAGACCACCAGACTGCCGTCGTCCACGTTGCCGCCATCGTAGAGCATGAACTGTCCGTCACACTCCACCAGTACGCTCAGCGCCTGCCCTACATCAATAAAGTGCATTTCAAAGGGCTGGCTTGACCCGGTGGAGGGCTTGACGGTGTGTCCGCCGCTGTCGGGCAGGCTGTCACAGGCGGTAAGCCCCAGCACCAGCACAGCGGCCAGCGCCAGCGCAGCCAGCCGCAGGAACAGGCGGCGGGGGAACAGAGTTACTTTTTCTTCTTTCCGGTTTTCCACGTTGCGTTCTCTTTCTGTTGATTATTCTTGGGTTTATGGCCGGGCGCAGAGTTGGGCGCAAAGCGCGCGCCCGGGCTGGGCTGACGGCCTGCCGGGGCGGTAGTGCGGGCATTTTTGCCGGTACCGCGTCCCTTCTGGTTGGGATGTACGGTATAAGTGCCGTCGTTGTGGATGGTCACCTCGGCGCTCTCTGCCCGGCGGGCGGTGCGCTGCACGGCGCGGCGGCCGACGGCGGGCACCAGCAGGGGGATCAGGTCCTCCCGGTGGGTCAGCTGCAAGGCTTTGACCACCTTTTCCGCGTTGCGGGGCTCGTAGTATTGCAGCAGCGCACGCTGCAATGCCTTGCCCTCGGGGGTCTTTTCCACAAATACCGGCTTGAGGGTGTAGGGGTCAAGGCCGGTATAGAACATACAGGTGCTCACGGTGCCGGGGGTGGGGTAGAAGTCCTGCACCTGCTCCGGGCGCATGTGGTTCTTATAAAGGTACTCGGCCAGATAGACCGCGTCCTTCAGGGTGCTGCCCGGGTGGCTGGACATGAGGTAGGGCACCAGATACTGCTTTTTGCCCGCCTTCTTGCTCAGCTCGTAGAATTTATCCTTGAACTTGTTGAAGGTCTCGATGGGCGGCTTGCCCATGTAGGCAAGGGTGTTGGGGGCGCAGTGCTCCGGGGCGACCTTCAACTGGCCGGACACATGGTACTCCACCAGCTCTTTAAAGAAGGTATCGTCCGGGTCCGCCATCAGGTAGTCGAACCGGATGCCGCTGCGGATGAACACCTTTTTCACGCCCGGCAGCTCCCGCACCCGGCGCAGAATTTTAAGGTAGTCGCTGTGATCCACGATCATGTGGGAGCAGGTGGTGGGGGCAAGGCAGTGCTTGCCGCCGGTGCACATGCCGCGCAGCATCTGCTCGCGGCAGGAGGGAAAGCGGAAGTTTGCGGTAGGACCGCCCACATCGTGGATATAGCCCTTAAAATCCGGCTCGTGGGTCATGCGTTCGGCTTCCTCCACGATGCTGTCGGCGCTGCGGCTGGTGACCCGCCGCCCCTGATGCAGCTGGATGGCGCAGAAG
>ENA-OPDW01000539-OPDW01000539.1-human-gut-metagenome-genome-assembly--contig:-NODE-539-length-29176-cov-4.285739_pt1 | contig 29176 bp, 16 predicted proteins | sample MGYA00241264_ERZ501508 | MGnify/ENA primary metagenome ERZ501508 (study PRJEB25962, sample SAMEA2042575) | human gut metagenome | biome: human gut; feature: human-associated habitat; material: faeces...
CTTTGTACTTTCCGTACTGTTCCAGATATTTGTCATCAATACCTGCTTTTGCTGCAATCTCGGTGATCGGTTTCATTTCGCATTCCTGTGCGATCTCAATGTCTGTTTTGTATCCCATAGTTATTTCTCCTTTCTTCTGACCGGACGTCTGCCCCCGAAACGGAACAAAAAGTGAAGAATGTATCTGTTCCGTAAATAAAAAAACGCAGCAAATGTAATCATGTTCTACATTGCTGCCCAGACGGTCGGCCAATATGAATCCTGGTTTCCTGTGGTTCCTCCACATATCCGTCAGTAGCCAGGATCTTCTTTTTCAGACTTCTTTTAAAGAATAGCATAAATTAGCAAAAAAGTCAAGAATTACGAGGAAAAAACAATCTCTTTTTGTGGATTTTCACTTGATATTTATGAGGAAGAAAGTTATACTTAAACGGTAACATAATTGTTACTGTTCACTGATACTATCTTGCGAGGCGTTTTTCGTGAGCGAAGGTCACAGAAAACCCGAGACATACCTCACGAATTTATGCGATTAGTATGAATTCTGTGCATCGCAAAGTGTGTAATGGTGAGATACCTTGAAAAACAAACGTGATCACTATTAATAAAGAAGAAAGCCGGTGATATTTGTGGAACAGGCAATCAGGGAGGAGATATTTTCCGGATTCTGCAGGACGTATAATCAGGCACAGACAGTGACCTGTGAGTTCACAGAGACGGAAGAAGGACTTGAACTGACCGAAGTGGACTGTGGATATAGACGGTGCATCCATCGGGGCAGCTGTGAAGTGGCCAGGCAGATCCGTCAGATGGAAGAGGATCACAAAAAGGAGTAAAGGGGAAACAAATGGTAAAACTGAATAAGAAAATCAGGAGATATCTGGCTCTGGTTCTATGCCTCAGTATCTTGCTTGTACCTGTAGAGGGTTATGCGGCGAAGAATAATCAGAGCACAAACCAGCGGGTGAGAACCACAACGACAGCAGCAGGCTGGGTGTCCAGCGGCGGCCGATGGTGGTATCGAAATGCAGATGGGAGTTATCCGAAGAGTACCTGGAAACTGATCAACGGTTCATGGTATTACTTTGAATCTGATGGATGGATGGCGACTGGCTGGAAAAAACTGGGCGGCGAATGGTATTATCTTACATCCAGTGGAGCGATGGCTACCGGATGGGTGAAACTGAATGGGAAATATTATTTCATGAACGGTTCCGGTGAGATGCAGCATGATACCTGGGTGGATAATGGTGCCTACTACGTGAACAGCGATGGTGTCTGGGTGGAAGGAAAGACTTCCCAGAACAGAGCAGAAAGCAGTCGGACAGATTCCGCAGCAGGCTGGGTGTCCGGTGGCGGCCGATGGTGGTATCGGGAAGCCGATGGTTCCTATCCGAGAAACAGCTGGAAAGTAATCAATGGTTCCTGGTATTATTTTGACGGCAGTGGCTGGATGGTAACCGGCTGGCTAAAACGCGCAAGCGGCTGGTATTATCTGGAACCGGGCAACGGTAACATGGTAACCGGCTGGAGAAAAATCGGAAGTACCTGGTATTATCTGAATCCGGGAAATGGCGATATGGCAACGGGCTGGACAACCATTGGAGGAACCCGATATTACATGAATCAGGATGGAGCCATGGTAGAAGGCTGGTCACAGCAAAATGGAACCTGGTATTACCTGAAACCGGGCAGCGGAAACATCGCGACCGGATGGTTAAAACTGGGTGTAACCTGGTATTATCTGGCGAGTGACGGAAAGATGCTGACAGGTTTCCAGAACATCGGCGGATCCAAGTATTATCTGAATACAGGCAGTGGAGCCATGGCAGTAGGCTGGTTGCAACTGGGCAGTGACTGGTATTATATGAACGGCAGCGGTGCCATGCTGACAGGCTGGCAGAAAATCGGAAGTACCTGGTATTATCTGAATCCGACGACCGGTAAGATGGCAACAGGCTGGACAACCGTTGGTGGAAGTAAATATTATATGAACGGCAGCGGTGCCATGCTGACGGACTGGCAGAATATTGACGGTTCAGAGTATTATTTTTACAGCAGTGGCGCCATGGCGGTAAGTACAGTCATCGGCGGTGTTGAAATCGGAGCAGATGGAAAAGCATCGAGAACAGAAAGTCAGGCGATTGGGACTCTGACCAAGTTTTTGAAAACAATGATTCAGCCGGTAGGTAACACCCTGTATGTATGGGGTGGCGGTCATGACGCCTGGACAGACGGAGACGGACTGCGTATCGGTATGAACCCGAAGTGGAAACAGTTCTATAACCAGCAGGGAGCTTCGTATAATTATACGAAACATCGATATGAGTATCAGAATGGTCTGGACTGTTCCGGTCTGGTCAGCTGGGCTGTCTACAATACATATAATACGAAATCAAATCAGAAAGAAACGGCATACAGTTCAACATCTACCGGATTTCCGGCTTATCTGACCAACAAAGGTTTTGGATCGCACGGAAAAGTTTCCGGTGGAACATTTACACCTGGTGACGTGGTAAGTATGACCGGTCATGTGTGGGTTGTTCTTGGCATGTGTTCGGATGGAAGTCTGGTGATCGTTCATGCGACGCCACCGGTAGTTCAGATCAGCGGTACGGTCAATACAGCAGGAAGCACGAACAGTGAGGCTGTAAAACTGGCAAAGGCATATATGAAGAAATATTATTCAGATGCAGCCGGCAAATATAATCTGTGTATCGCAAGTAAAGCATATGTGAATAACGTAGACCGTTTCCATTGGTCCTCCAGTAGTATGAGAGATCCGGATGGACTGCGTAATATGACGGCAGCACAGGTACTTGAAAAATTGATTGGACCGCAATAAGAAAAATGCAAAGAAAGGCTGTCGGGAAATAGACAGTTCTAAGTTTGGGAGGGTGTGACTCATACCGAGGCACACCCTCCCAAACTTTTTATCATACAAAGAAAAAAGATGGCTGACGACAACCATCTTTCTCTCCATTTGTAATGTAGCTTTGCTAACAACTAATTATTAACGACCTTTTTTGAATTAGGGAAACAGTAAATTAACTTTAGTTTCTATGATTTGAGATGAGTTTAGCATTGAGGGGTTGCAGGAAAAATGGTTTTGTGTTAATATGTTAAGGAATGTAAAGAGAATGTTTCGTAAATATTACAAGAATGTATAACACAATGCAAAACAATAAAAGGAGAAATGTATGAAAAAAAGAATCCTTTGTTTAACATTAGGATTAATGCTGACAATTTCACAGGCAGTACCTGCCGGTGCTGCATCCAGAAAAGATCAGTTAAAACAGGATAAGGCAGCAGCACAGAGTCAGCTTGCAGCACAGGAGTCCAAAATCAATAATCTGGAAGACCAGAAACAGACTCTTTCCGCTGAGATCGATCAGCTGGATTCTGATCTGGTAAATATTATGGTTGAGATTGAGATTCTGGATGGTGAGTTATCCGATAAAGAAGCGCAGATCGAGCAGACCAAAGCAGATCTGGCAGTGGCAGAAGAAAATAAACAGAAACAGTATGAAGCCATGAAGAAGAGAATCCAGTATCTGTATGAAAAGGGTGGAGATGATGCATGGGCACAGATGCTGTTCCAGGCATCGGACTTTACCAGTCTTCTGAACCAGGCAGAATATGTACAGCAGATGTATGACAGTGACAGAAACAGTCTGGAAGAGTTCAAAGAGACTGTACAGCAGGTAAAAGACCTTGGGGATCAGCTGGACAGTGAGAAAGCAGAACTGGAAGAGATGAACCAGGAGTATCAGAATCGTCAGGCGAGTATGCAGACCCAGCTGGAAGAAAAGAAAGCAACTTCCAGTGATTATGATGCACAGATCGCACAGGCGCAGAACCAGGCTGCACAGTACACGGAACTGATTCGTCAGCAGAATGCTGAGATTCAGAAAATTGAAGAAGAAGAGAAAAAAGCAGCGGAAGAGGCAGCAAGAAAAGCAGCCGAGGAAGCAGCTAAGAAGGCAGCAGCAGAAGAAGCTGCAAAGAAAGCACAGGAAGAAGCAAACAAAAAAGCAGCAGATGAGGCAGCAAAGAAAGCAGCAGAAGCAAGCAAGAAATCTTCCTCTGCTTCCGGCAGTAATACAGCTGCAAGTTCCGGTTCTTCCACAAGCAGTAAAAACAATACATCAGGCAGCAGCTCAAGTGCAGCAACATCCAAGGACAACGGAAGTTCTTCTTCCAGTTCATCAGGAAGCTCAGGCAGCAGCGTATCATATAACCCGACAGGACAGTCCGTTGTTAATTACGCATGCCAGTTTGTTGGCAATCCTTATGTATGGGGTGGTACAAGCCTGACAAACGGAGCTGACTGTTCCGGATTTATTATGAGTGTATATGCGAAGTTTGGTGTATCCCTTCCGCATTCCTCTGGAGCAATGGCAGGCTGTGGTCGTGGAGTTTCCTACTCTGAGGCAATGCCTGGAGATATTATCTGCTACGCAGGTCATGTAGCAATCTACATGGGCGGTGGACAGATTGTACATGCAAGTAACGCAAAAGACGGTATTAAGATCAGCGGAAACGCTGCGTACAGGCCGATCGTTGCAGTTCGCCGTGTGCTGTAATTAGAACAATAGTAACAATTATGAGAGTCATATCTGAAAAAGATATGGCTCTTTTTTTGTTCAATAATTTATTCCGCTTTAACGTGGCATTTTATTGTAGTTCCGAATTTGACAAAATAAATGATGAAATCAACACAAAAGAACGAGCCGATAAAAAAACGAATCGTTATAATTAGAACAAAAGAGACTGAGATAGTCTGTATGCAGACGGAACAGGCTACATTGCCGGAAGGAGGTAGATAATGAAGAATCGAAAAAAACAGCTTATGAAGATCGGAGCTGTCATAGCGGTGATTGCAGCTGCAGGAATTGCCGGCGGAGTCGTCATATACAAGTCTGTCAATCGATTCGATCTGACTGTAGCCGGGGATTCAATCAGTAAAGAAGAGTATGTGAACTGCATGAATTCCGTGGAGTATGATACCAAGATGCAGATCCAACAAGATTATGATGCCGTATACGGAACGGATTTCTGGGAAAAACAATACGACGGACAATACGGCTATGAGATCCTCACCCGGAATACAGTAGAACAGTTAAAATACATCCATGCAGTATATGATCTTGCCGAAGAAAACGGAGATGTAGCAGACAGCAGCTACGAGGCTCTGGAAAAACGCTGGAAGGATGGTAATGCGGAGCGGAGCGAGAAAGTAAAAAAAGGCGAAGTGATCTACGGACTGAAAGAGTATACGTTTCAGCTGTATCTGGACTATGAGCTCAGTACTCTGAAGGAAAAATACTGTAACGATACCTCCAGAGAGGGTATGAAACTGACGGAAGACGAAGTTCTTCAGCACTATCAGAGTCGCGACTGGATATTTGGAGGCAGCGAAGAGAACGCTGACCTGGAGACAGCAAGAATAGCAGTCGAAAGAGAACTGCGTGAACAAAAATACGACGATATGATCACGCAGCGTGAAAACGGTTCTCAGGTGGAAGGAAACATGAAAGATGTGAACCGGTTCACCTTGAAGAATATACAATAACGGAAGGAGAAAAGGTATGAAGAAAAGATGGATGAGCGGTACGTTAGCACTTCTGCTTGCAGGAACAACAGTCGCATCAATGATGCCTGCAGTATCTGTTAAGGCTGAGGGAAATACCGCAACTGGAACAACATATTATGTTGATTCCCTTGGGGGAGACGATAACAATGCTGGAACAGCAGAAAACAAGGCGTTCAAGACACTTGATAAAGTAAATGAACTGAGCCTTGAGCCGGGAGATACAGTGCTTCTGAAAAAAGGATCTGTGTTTGAGGATCAGGCTCTTAAGTTTACAAAAGAGGACAGCGGTACTGCAGAAGCACCGGTAAAAATATCTACTTATGGCGAGGGAAAAAGACCGCAGATCAATACAAACGGTCATGGAAAGTGGGAGCTGAATTATGGTACTCCGCTGGATAACCAGAACCATAAGTGGAAAGGTACTGTATCTTCCAGTATTTTAATTGAAGATGCTGAATACCTTGAAATCGAAGGTCTTGAGCTGACAAACAACAGAAACAGTGCAACCGATACCGAAAAAGATAAAGCGTATAATGATGCATACGCAATGGATCGAACCGGTGTTGCCGGAGTTGCAAAAGACAATGGAACTGTAGATCATATCGTATTAAATGATCTTTATATTCATAACGTAACAGGTAACGTTTATAACAAACACATGACAAATGGTGGTATCTATTTCATCGTTGCAAAACCAACGAATGAAGGCGAAACCGGAATCGCAAGATACAATGATATCCAGATTAGAAACTGTTCTCTGGATACTGTAAACCGTTGGGGAATTGCAGTCGGATATACCTATCAGTGGAGACAGTTCACAACAGGTGCATTATCAGATGCAACAATGGCAAAATATGCTTCATCTAATGTTGTGATCGAGAACAACTATCTGAATCATGTAGGTGGAGATGCCATCACAACCATGTATCTGGACAGACCGATGGTTCAGTATAACGTGTCAGAGAATGCGGCAGAGCAGATCAATTTCAAAGACTACTCAAAGAATCAGCCGAGTCTTGATGCAAATGGTAATGTAAACGGTACACAGGGCGTTGGTGCAGGACGAGTGGCAGCAGCAATCTGGCCATGGAAATGTAAAAATGCAATCTTCCAGTACAATGAGTGCTTCAGAACATTAAATGCTTCCAATGGTAACGGCGATGGACAGCCATGGGATGCCGACTATGGTGATGGAACAAACTATCAGTACAACTACAGCCATGGTAATACCGCAAGTACCATCATGTTCTGTGGTCCGGAGTCCATTAACAATACATTCCGTTACAACATCAGCCAGTATGAAGATATGGGACCTCTGGATCCGGCCGGTAACACTGGAAACTGCCAGGTTTACAATAACACATTCTATATCAAAGAAGGTCTCAATACCATCTGGCATAGAAGCCATGGCAATGGTGGTCCTGTAGATATGGAAAATAATATTTTCTATTTCGCAGGAAACTCACCGGTTGCAGTAAATGACTGGAATCCCAGCGGAAATAAGACCTTCAGCAATAACTTATATTACAACGTAACTACTTATCCGAATGATGCAAATGCTGTAAAAGCGAATGCAGGAACAAAGGTACTTGTGGATGCAGGTTCCGGTCCGGATTCAGTAGCAACTGATAAGAGCGCAAGAAGACATGAAGATCCAACAGCTACAACAGTATTTGACGGATACAAACTTGCAGAAAACTCTCCGGCAATCAACGCTGGTAAAGTAGTAGTTGACAGAAATGGTTATACCATCGATCACGACTTCTTCGGTCACAAGATCACAGCAGTACCGGAGATCGGAGCAGCAGAAAGTGATGCAGTGGCAGCACTTGTACTGAGATCTGACGTATATACTGTTACCGGAACAAACGTAAGCGATCTTCCTAAAAATACAACAGTAGAGGATTTTCTTAATAATGTTATCGTAGATACAGGCGTTACAATTACTATTAAAGAAGGCGAGACAGAACTTACAGGAACTGACATCGTAAAAGGAGGAGCGACAATTACTCTTTCTTATGAAGGAATGAAAAGTGTAACTTACACTGTGGTTGCAAGTTCGGATAAAGAACTGAAAGAATGTTTCTACGAAGTGAAAGGATCAGAAGTACGTGTTCCTTACACAGAGAAAAACCCGACAACAGTAAAGGAAATGAAGGCAAACATCACTGTAGCAGATACAGCAACAGTATCCGTATTAAACGGTGGTGCAGAACTTGCAGACAGTGATGCAGTTGCAGACGGAATGACACTTCGCATCACTGCGGAAGACGGCACAACAAATGATTTTGCGATCAAACAGAAAAACGAATATAACTGGACTTTTGATTTTGTAAGAGGACAGCAGGGAAATGTATGGTTCGGACAGATAAAGGACAGCTCCAGCGACTGGACCAATATGACAACCATCGATTCGGATGGATGGCCAAACTGGGCGACTCATACATATTATGGTCCTGGTATTGATGCACCACAGAACACAAATACAACAACTGATTCAACAGTTCATGGTCTGCTTTCCGCACCGCCAAAAACAGATATTTCTACAGCAATGGCATATAGAGCACCGAAGAGCGGAACAGTATCATTCAAGGTCAAAGATGACGAGCCATATCTCCGTCAGTCTCCGAACGCAAACGGAACAGTCACCTTGAGTCTTTATGTAAATGGTGAAGTGAAAAAAAGCTTAACACTTGAAACCAGTAGACAGAAAGTTGGTAACTGGGAACAGGCTGAGGAAATCGTAGTAAGCCGTGGTGATATGATTCGCGTGGTAGCTAAGTGTAATGATAACCCAAGCAAACCATCCGCTCACGTTACACCAATCATCACTTATGTGGATAAAGCAGCAGCTGATACCGAAGCACCGACAGCACCAACAGAAGTAACAGCAACAGATATTACAACAACAACAGCAAAAGTTACCTGGACAGCATCTACAGATAATGTAGGCGTGGCAGGATACAATGTATACGTAAATGATCCAGAAAATCCTGTAAACGGCGAGACACTTGTAACAGGAACAGAATATGAACTGAAAGACCTTACAGCAGGAACAGGATATACAGTAACTGTAAAAGCTGTTGATGCAGCCGGCAATGTTTCAGATGGTGCTGCACATACATTTACAACAAAAAATGCGGCAGATACAGAAGCGCCGACAGCACCGGGAAATGTAGCAGTGACAGATGTTACAACAACAACAGCCAAAGTTACTTGGAGCGAAGCAACAGACAATGTAGGTGTAGTTGGATATAACGTATACTTAAACGAAGAAAAAGTAAACGAAACACTTGTAACGACTACCGAATATGATTTAACTGCTCTTACAGAAGAGACAAATTATTCAGTAAAAGTAACTGCGGTGGATGCAGCAAAAAATGAATCTGCGAGATCTGAAGCAGCTACATTTACAACACCAAAAACACAGGATACCGAAGCACCATCTGTACCGGCAGGTGTAGCAGCATCAGACGTGACACAGACAGGAGCAAAGATTACCTGGACAGCATCTGCAGATAATATAGGAGTAGCCGGATATAATGTATATGTAGATGAAACAAAAGTAAATACGGACAAGCTGGTGGAAGGTTTGGAACTTGAACTGACAGGTCTTACTCCGGATACAGAATACACAGTAACCGTAAGTGCAGTGGATGCAGCGAAAAATGAATCAGAAAGATCTGCAGCATTCAAATTTACAACACGTAAAAATGAGGAGGAAAAACCATCCGCTCCTACGAAGGTAAAAGTATCTGAAATTACTCATACCACAGCAATCGTTACCTGGGAACCGGCTGCGGAAAGAGCAGCAGTAGCCGGATACAATGTATATCTGGATGGTAAAATAGATAATGAATCACCTGTAAAAGGAACAGAGTACAAGCTGACTGGCCTTAAAGTAGGTACTCAGTACAATGTAGCCGTAACAGTAGTGGATGCAGATGGTATGGAGTCTGACAGAACAGAAGAAGTAGAAGATACATTTATAACAAAGGCAGATAAAGAAAAACTGCAGGAAACTGCAAAAGATGCAGACAAAGCTCTGGAGAACAAAGATAAATACACAGAGGAATCTCTGAAAAATCTGGAGGAAGTCTACAAAAAGTATCAGGAAGTACTGAATGGTGACAATGTAACTCAGGAAGAGGTAGAAAAAGCAAATGACGAAATCAAAAAAGCTTTCGATGAACTGAAAGCAAAAGACGATGGCAAGAAGGATGACGGCAAAAAAGACGACGGAAAACAGGATGATGGAAAACAGGACGATGGAAAGAAGGAAGATCCAAAGAAAGATCCGACTCCTACTCCGGGACCTGTAACACCAACCCCAACTACAACCCCAACTACAACACCAACCCCGAGCACCACACCGCAGTCAGGCGCAAAACCTGCAGCACCTTCCGGCAATACCAACACAGGAAGCACCAATGCAGGTGGAACAACCACAGGCAGCACATCTACAACTAAAGTTGCAAAAACAGGCGATACAGCCAATGCAGCAGCCTGGTTATTTACCCTGGCAGCATCTGCGGTTGCAGGAACTGTTGTTGTAAAACGTAAAAGAGAGGATTAAGAATGTCCCACTCTTGAAGGATAAAAATAAGTAATTAAAACAGACAGGAATCAGAAAACACTGATTCCTGTCTGTAACATCCAACAAAAAGGAGAAAAAAATGAGGAAAAAGACCCTTTCAGCATTTCTGGGATTGGTTCTTGGCGCTTCTACCATATTAGGCTCTGTCGGTGCAAACCCTGTACCGGTATCCGCAGGAACGGATGGAATAACCGACAGCGAATGCACAACCACTGGAACTGCAGAACCGGCATCGGACGAAGTTGTACCGGACGCGAATCAGTACAAATATCAGAAGGATGAACTGGCAGCATTCTGTCACTTCGGACCGAATACATTTAATGAAGTAGAGTGGGGAGAGCATTACGGAAAGAAACAACCAAATGAAATCTTCACACTGACAAATGATTTTGATGCAGATACATTAGTAGGCACATTACATAATGCAGGATTTAAGAAAATCATCGTAACAGCAAAGCACCATGACGGATTCTGTATCTGGAACAGCGAATACACAGATTACTGTATCAAAAATACGGATTATAAGAATGGTAAGGGAGATGTTCTTGCGGAAATCTCAGCTGCCTGTTCAAAATATGATATGGACATGGGTCTTTACTTGTCTCCATGGGATATCCATGAACCATCTTACGGTTATTATGATGCCAATGGAAATCCAACAACCAAGGAAAATGACGTATTAGATTATAATGAGTATTATAATAATCAGTTAAAAGAAATTCTTGGTAATTCAAAGTACGGTAACAACGGGCATTTTGTTGAAGTCTGGATGGATGGGGCCAAAGGAAGTGGTGCAAACGCACAGGAATATACATTTGAAAAATGGTTCGATACAATTCAGACACACCAGGGAATAAAAGCCGGTAATGCTGCTGACTGTATGTTATTCGGAGCACAGGCATATACAACCGTTCGCTGGATCGGAAATGAAGATGGTGTTGCTCACGAAAACACATGGGCAAAATCCAAAGTAAATGTGGCAAATAATACAATTGATAGCAACGGAACTACACCATATACCATCGGATACGCAGATGGAAATAAATGGACAGTACCGGAGTGTGACGGACGTATTACATCCGGATGGTTCTGGGGAACAAATAAATGTACTCCGAAGACAGTTGCCCAGCTTGCTAACATGTATTTTGATTCTGTAGGACATAATGCAACTATGCTTCTGAATGTACCGCCAAACAACAAAGGTACAGTAGATCAGCCGATCCTGAACAGAATAACAGAATTCGGTCAGAATGTGGAAGAGTCTTTCAGAACCAATCTGGCAAAAGCAGAAGGAACCACAATTGTAGCATCTGATGTTCGTGGAAACGATGCTGCATTCAAACCGGGAAATGTAGTAGATGGAAATGATGCCACATACTGGACAACAAATGACGGCACAACAAGCGGAAGCCTGACCATTAAGTGGAACACAGCGAAAAAGTTTGATGTGGTTTCTATCGAGGAAGCAATTCAGAAAGGACAGCACATCAACAGTTATAAAGTTGAGTACAAAGCATCTGACGATGCACAGTGGCAGACACTGAAAAGCGGAGAGACTGTTGGATCCAAGAGACTTGTCAGAACTGCACCGGTATCAGCAACCCAGGTGAAAATCACAGTAGGAACAACCGATGGAAAAGTTCCGATGTTAAGTGAAGTTGGTGTATACAAAGCAAGCGAAGGATTCCAGCTGGCAGGAGCAGCGCCGGAAGGTATGGTAACAACCAGCGTCAATGAAGCAAACAGTTTTACATTCAGTACAGGTTGGAATCCACAGACAGGAAGCCAGTATATCAACGGACAGAATACCTGGTCCAATAGAGCTGGCGCAAACTTTACTTATGAGTTCCACGGAACAAAAGTATACCTGATGGGAACAACAGACCCGGGTCATGGTGCCGCTGATGTTTATATCGATGATCAGTTGGTAGAAACGATCAATACACATGCGGAAAGCAGATCTACAGGAGCAAAGATCTTTGTATCCGATGATCTGAAAGATGGCGATCACACATTAAAGCTTATAGCAAAAACAAATGCAGCAATCGGTGTGGAAGCAGCTTACGTAATCAACAACGGTGGCGTTGGAATGATTGAACTTGAAGATTCTGCATATACAATGAATGAAGAGTCTTCACTGAATGTAAAAATCAAACGTGTAGGTGGAACAAAAGGAACCATCACAGCTAAGATCCAGCCAAACCCGGGAAGTGCAATTCAGGATGATTTTAATACAGAATTAGCCCCGGTAGTTACTCTGAATGATGGACAAGCTGAAGTAACTGTTAAAGCAGCAGAGACAAGACGTAATACGAACATGACCGGCGATCGTGTATTTTCTATCGAACTGACAGAGAAAACACCGGACAATGCAATCATTGGTTTTAACAGTTCTGCAAGAATCACAATCAAAGATGCAGATGGTATTACAAAAGAAAAACTGAACACTTTAATTACTCAGTCTCCTGACAAAGTGCAGGAAAATCTGTACATGGAAAAAGGCTGGAGTGCATATGCAGAAGCATTGGAAGCAGCAAAAGCAGTTGTCAAAAACGAAGAAGCAACAGAAGCAACTATCAGAAATGCATACATAGCACTGGAAAATGCAAAGAAAGCACTTGTAGCACGTGAAAAGTATACAGAAACTGACAGATTCAAATTCCCATGGAAACCGGTAACAAGCGCTAAGCTGGAAGCAGAATTTGCGACAGAGTTAAATAATAGCAATGATGAAGATTCGGATAAGGATTGGCCGATGAAGATTGCGGATAACAACGATGCAAGCAATGGAAAATTTGTCACAGATATGGCATTCAGGGATGTTCTGAAATATGCTTATCATGCAGACAAAGCAGGCACCTATCATGTGGTTATGAGATATCGCAGTGGATCCGCTGAAAATGAGAAAAATGGTATCAAGATTACAGAAGCAGATGGAAAGATCGCAGAGAAAATAGTTGTAGTTGATCCGACAAAGAATAACGGAAACGTTGTTTTTGGAACTGTAGAATTTGATATTGAAGTAACAACACCAGGCGATGGAATGATCTCTATTACAGCACCGAATACCAATAAAGGGCCTGGAATTGACTACTTCATTATCAGCCCGTTGGAGGTTCCAGTAGATTCATTTGAAATCACAGCTACAGCAGGTGAAGGTGGAACCATCACAGCCGAAGGTCTTGCAGAAGGTAAAGTAGCTGTTCCGGAAGATGAAAGTGCAACATTTACAATCACTCCGAATGTAGGATATGAGATTGCAGACGTAAAAGTGGATGGAGCATCGGTAGGAAAGAAAACTGCTTATACATTCGATCACGTAGACAGAACTCATACAATCGAAGCAACATTTGCATTTACGAACTATACAGCAGAAAATCCATTTGTATTCCCGGGGGAAAAGGGAGTGACCAAGACACTGGAAGCAGAGCATGCTACAGAACTGATCAATAGCAACGATTCAGATTCCGATCCGGACTGGCCGCTTACTATTACCTCTGAAGACTGGGCAAGTAATGGGAAATTCCTGAACTGTATGGCATACAAAGATTATGCAAAATATGCTTACACAGCAACAGTTCCCGGAACCTACACAGTAACAGGTACTTACCGTGCCGGAGCGTTAAACAAACTTGCGATTTCTGAAGCGGACAATAAGATTGAAGCAGCTCAGGTTGATTGCCCGTCAACAAAAGAAGGCAACGCACTTACTGTGAAGACATTCACGCTGGATATCAAAGTGACAACAGAAGGAGCAGGAACCCTGATCCTTACAGCACCGGATACAAACAAAGCTCCACAGCTGGACAAACTGGATATCGTACTGAAAAGAATTGCAGATGAAGCAGATCTTACAGAACTGGAGAAAGTACTTAAAACTGCAAGAGATAAACTTGCAGAGGTAAATGCCTATACACCAGCATCCAGAGGAGAACTTGAAACTGCAGTAAATGCAGCTCAGGAAGTTTATGATAAAGCAGGTGTTACCCAGGATGAAGTAAATACTGCAAAAGCAAATGTAGAAGCTAAGATTGCTGCACTGGCAAAGAAAGCAGATAAATCTGCACTGATCAATGCAATTAACCTTGCAGATGTCAAAACAACGCAAGACAAATACACAGCTGAATCCAGAGACGCTCTTAAAAAGGTGATAGCTGTAGCAGCTGCGGTAGTGAATGACGAAAATGCGACACAGGAAATGGTAGATGCTCAGACAGCCGCTGTAAAAGCTGCCGATGCTAACTTAGAAGAAATCAAAGTACCGGTTAACAAATCAGGACTGCAAAAACGTGTTGATGAGGCAAATGAGACTGTGACAAACACAGCTGCTTATACCGAAGAATCTTTAAAAGCTCTTCGGGCAGCCATTAAAGCAGCGCAGGCAGTACTGAATGATCCAGCAGCAACACAGGAAGAAGTAAATGCTCAGACTGATGCGTTAAATGCTGCAATTGCTGCATTAGTTGAAAAACCAGTAGTCGACAAAACAGAACTGCAGACAGCAGTTGCTGATGCAAATAAATTTGCAGCAAGCGATGAAAACAAAGAGAAATATACAGAAGATTCCTGGAAAACTCTTGAGGAAGCCATTACGGTAGCACAGGCCGTTCTGAATAAACCGGAAGCAACACAGGAAGAAGTAAACGATGCTTTAAAAGCTTTAACAGATGCAAAAGAAAATCTGAAAACAAAAGAACCTTCTGTTGAAAAACCGGGGAAAGCTGAACTTGAAGAAACTGTGAATGATGCGAATGCATTTGTTAAAGGATTAGAAAATTCGGAAATGTATACGGAAGAGTCTTTGAATGCCCTTAAAGAAGCAATTGCAATGGCAGAGGAAGTGCTGGCTTCTGAAAATGCAACACAGGATGAAATTAATGATGCAATGCGAAGAGTAAAAGAAGCAAAAGAAAACCTGGCACAGAAGAAACCGGCAGTTGCTACAGAAGCTCTTGAGAATGCTATTGCAAATGCAAGAGAACTTGCTAATGACACAGCAACTTATACAGAAGAGTCTCGGACAGCTCTTAATGCAGCTGTCGACGCAGCACAGAAAGTACTTGAGGATGCAAACACAACACAGGAAACTGTAGATAAACAGACAGAAGCTGTAGAAGCAGCAATAAAAGCACTTGTAAAAATCAAAGTACCGGCTGAAACAGATAAACTTAAAGAAGCTGTAAAAGAAGCTGAGGAACTTGTAAAAGACACAAAGAAATATTCCGAAGAATCCCGGAATGCTCTTACAGATGCAATTGCATTAGCACAGGAGGTACTTGAGGATACAAACGCAACACAGGAAACTGTGGATAAAGCGCTGGAAGCTGTAAATGCAGCAAAAGAAGCTCTGGTAGAGGTAGGAAATCTGAGAAATGTTGTTGATGAAGCAGCAAAACTGACAGGCGAAACCGATAAGTACACCGAAGATTCTGTGAAAGCTCTCCAGGCAGCCATTGACGAAGCCAGGAAAGTACTTGGTAATCCGAAAGCAACTAAGGATGAAGTGGCTACTGCTTTAAATGCTGTAAACAAGGCAAAAGAAGAACTGAAAGTAAAAGAAGCAGATAAGAAAGACGAAGAACCTAAAAAAGAAGAACCTAAGAAAGATCCAACAAACGAGAACATCAACAACGGTTCCACAAATGGTGGCACTAACAATGGAACTTCCAACACAGGTTCCGGAAACAATGGAAGCACTAATACATCTTCCGGAACAACAACTGTAAGCGGAAACAATAACTCCGTAAAAGCAGCCAAAACCGGAGATACAACCAATGTAGCCGGACTGGTAGTTCTTTGCCTGGCAGCTGTAGTTGTTATGGTTATGGTAAAGAAAAAAAGAGCTCACTAATTCCGATTAGAAAGCTTGTAGCTGTGACAGTACTAAGCAGTTACGAAAAATTTGTAAGCAGGCATTAACCGATCGTTTCGGATGCAGAACTTAGGTTTGCATCCGAAGGATCCTGGATTATTTGGCAAATAGAAAAAAGATGGAGTAGATATGTTTGCATTTATAATTATTTTAACAACTATGATAATTTTGGCTTGTGCTTTTGGGGCTTTCTGTTTGTGCAAAGAATCCATTAACTGGAGAAGCGAACAGATGGGGTATGATCTGGAAGAAAGCCTGAAAAGCTCTAAGAAAAAGAATGCAGGTATGCCGGAAATGGAACATACAGGCAGCAAGGCATAAAAATAACGCCATCGGATATCCGGTGGCGTTATTTTTATGCAATTAACAGAACCTGCGAAATCATACTTTAGAATATCAAAATGCTATTATCGAAGGGAATATTATTGACTTCGATAATGGCAATGAATCGTTAACTAAATTGCCTTCCTGTACTGGGATGGTGCCTCATTGATGATATTCATAAACACCTTCGAGTAATGCTGGGAGTCTGTAAAACCTACCTGCAGAGCAATCTCCGTCAGCGTCAGACTGGTAGTCTGCATAAGCTGGATGGAACGGTTGATGCGGTAAATATTAATATAGTTTGATAATGTAACTCCCATATAGCTTTTGAAAAGCTTACTCAGATAGCGGACAGAGATCTGTAATTGCTGAGCTATATCTTCCTGTAAGATCTTGGTATTATAGTGTTCATGAATATAATTCAGTGCATAAGCTACGTAACTGTTCTTCAGCTTGGGATCAGCGTATTCCTGTACCGGATTCGTATGATCGAGAATATAGAGCATCAGATTCATCATGGAAACATTAAGATTGGCAGCTGTAAACATACTTTCATAAGAAGCATGCAAGTCAATAAGCTTCTGAAGATGATCGTCAATCACAGCATCCGATCTGAGCCTGTAGTAAAAATGCGAAGAAAACAGTATGGCATGAAGAAGGGTAATCGGGAAAATCCCGTCATCTTCAAGCACAACAGTGGAAAACATATTCGGATCAAAATGAATATGCTGGAATTCGCAGTCTGAGGTATCATTCAAATAAAAGGAATGTACCACATCCGGCAGGATCATAATAAAATCACCTTCCGTGCAATGAAGGGTCTCCGATTGAATATCCATATAGCATTCTCCGGAAAGTATCCGATAGATCTCAATGTTCGTATGCATATGTCGAATAAAGTTATAACCTGCTTTTCGATATTCGACAATCGATCCGGTTAGAATCGAATCCGATAGTGTGATTTGGGCGGAGACTTCAGTTTTCCGTCGTGCGGAAGAAGAATCGGATGAAACCGAATGTGTAGCTGGTGTGTTTATAACGTTTTTTTTATTCATTATCTGCAAGCCTCCAAGTGTAAGTAAAGTCAATTTCTCATTATAAATTATTATAACAGAAAAAAGTAAAAATGCATAGAATAATAGAAAAATATGTTTATTTTTTGAGGAAATTTGTAAAATAATTGAGCTTCCCAAAAGTAAAAAAATTACATAATATGGCAGTTCGCACTGATAAAGCAAGAAAGCGCTGGTGAATATGACGAAACGGATATACACAGGTTAATCTTCGCTGGTGATATTCCGCAAGACGCTTTTTGTGAGCGAAGATCAAAGAAAAGCTGAGATATATCGCTAGAGCGTGTTACTGAGAAGGTCGAGAACAGTAATAGATACAGAAGTAATGCATCTGGGTAAAAATCTGGTAAGGAAAGAACTGTGAAGAGGAAGAAACTGAACAATTACATGAAAAAGATAAAAAATTTCTCGACATTAGAGAAAAATATGAGAAAATATGTACAATAAGAAAATTATAGTTGACAGAGAAAAGCAACTAAGTATATACTATCAAAAATTAGAAAGGACTAACAATAGGTTGGCGAATGAACTTTAAAAAGGCATTGATCGTCTGTCTGATCCCTGCGTTTGTGATCAGCGGATGTGGTAAGACAACGAAGGAAGAGGCGAATAATACAACGAATCAGGAAACCCTTGCCCAGGTATCTGGACAGGGCACAGGGCAGGATACAGAGAAAACAGAGAGTTCGGGAACGGAAGCATCGAGTGACGACGAGAGTCAGGATGCAGAAGTGTCCCGGGATCTCTTTGCTATGGACACCTATATGACACTGACCGCATATGGGGAGCATGCTCAGGAGGCAGTTGACAAGGCGGCAGAGAGAGTGGAAGCTCTTGATGCCCTTCTCTCCACCGGAGATGAGAACAGTGAGATCTATCAGCTGAATCAGAAAGGAGAGGCAACACTTTCTGAAGATGGCGGATATCTGGTGGAACGGGCGCTGGAGTTGTATGACAAGACAGAAGGAGCCTTTGATATTGCGATTTACCCGGTGATGCAGGCATGGGGATTTCCGACGCAGGAGTATCATGTGCCGGATGATGCGACACTGAAAGAAAAGCTGATCCTTGCCGATGCGTCCAAAGTGAATTACGACAAAGACACAAGAAAAATCTCTTTTGACCGGGATGGCATGGAGATCGATCTGGGTGGGATCGCAAAGGGATATACCTCTGCTCAGATTATGCAGATCTATCAGGACTGCGGTGTGACAAGCGGGCTTGTAAACCTTGGTGGAAACGTACAGGCACTGGGATGTAAAACAGATGGCAGCAAATGGAAAGTAGCGATCCAGAGTCCGGATGATACGGAAGATTATCTCGGTATTCTGGAGATTGAAAATCAGGCGGTGATCACATCCGGTGGTTACGAACGTTATTTTGAGGAAGACGGTGTGACTTACCATCATATCATTGACCCGGCAACCGGATATCCGGCAGACAGCGGGCTGATCTCTGTAACGATCGTCAGCGATGACGGAACTCTGGCAGATGGGCTTTCCACTTCTTTATTTATCATGGGAGAAGAGAAAGCGGCACAGTTCTGGAAGGAAAACAGTGAGAAATTTGAGACGATCATGGAAACTGCAGATGGAAAGCTGTATGTGACAGAAGGAATCGCCGACAGTCTGACTACGGATATGGATGTGACAGTGATTCATAAATAAAAGCTATGCGAAAATCCTTAAACATTCAAGTACAAATGCGATCACAGAAGACGTTTAGATGCATTTTAGCTCGCCACCGGGAAGCCGCTGAACAGTTACAAAGTCAGTACATAAAAATACTCGAAAACAAAGGAGAGAAAGCAGATGGACATCAGAGAAATGCTGGAAAAATGCAAACCCTTTGCCCCGGTTGTTTCCGCTGCGGTTGTGGCGGCATGTGTGGCAGGATCTTTATATGGATATAAAGTGCCGGTTTACGAGACGAAAGCGTCTGTGGAGGATACACAGGAGCAGGAGGATGAAGTACCGGTGGTAAAGACCAGCACGGAAGAAGAAACAAAAGAGGATGAAGCGGCAGAAGAAGAGGAACAGGCAAAGGGATCCTTTGATCTGGAAGATGGTGTGTATCAGGGGAGTGGAACCGGATATCGGGGAAATATCACGGTAGCGGTTACGATCAAAGACAAACAGATCACATCCATCGAGATTTTGAGCGCTTCTGATGATGAACCGTTTTTCGGACGGGCGAAAGGTCTGATTGATCAGATTATTAAAAAGCAGAGTACAAAGGTAGATACGGTATCCGGTGCAACCTATAGTTCCAAAGGAATTATCAGTGCGGTAAAAAATGCATTGACCGGAGAAAAAGACAGTGGTACGACGGGTTCTTCACAGGAAGGAACTTCCGCAAGCCAGAGCCAGTCAACACCGGAGACAGTAGGAAGCGTACAGGAACCGGCAGCATATAAAGATGGAACCTATTATGGAACCGGAACAGGATTTGCTGGAAACCTGAAAGTAGAAGTTGTGATCAGCGGTGGAAAGATCAGTAATATTCAGATCGTGGAAACCAATGATGGAAGTGAATATATCCAGAAGGCTTCCGGGGTGATCAATCAGATCCTGGGTGCACAGAGTACTAATGGTATTGATACGGTATCCGGTGCAACCTTCAGTTCCAACGGAATCATTAAGGCGGTGCGGAATGCACTGAGCCAGGCAGCAGTGACAGAGACTGCATCTGCGGAAAAAGGAGGCAACTCCGGTTCTGACGGAACAGACACGGAAAATAAAGAAAATACAGAAAATAGTACAACAGCGGTTACAGGAACACTCCCGTATAACGAGGGCGTCTACTACGGAACCGCAGAAGGATATAACGGCGATATTACGGTCGCCATCGTGATCCGGGAAAAGACACTGAAGGCAGTTCTGGTTATCGGAGAAGAGGATGACGATGCTTTCTTCGGTCGTGCCATGGATGTGGTGACACAGATGATGAAAAAACAGAGTACAGAGGTAGATACCGTATCCGGTGCTACTTATAGTTCCAAGGGACTGATCCAGGCGGTAAAGAATGCGCTGGAAGAAGCGAAACGTGTCACCAACGGAGATACAGACACCGATGATGATAACAATGTAGTACAGCTGAATACCGAAGAAGTGGAAAAAGCAATCGATGCGGTCAACGAACTGAATGGCAGTGACTATACTTCTGCAAGCTGGGCAGTAGTAAAGGTTCGTCTGAAGGATGCCAGAAAGGTACTGAAAAACGCGACAGAACAGACGCAGCTTGATGAGGCGGCAGCGCAGTTAAATCAGGCAGTCACAGAATTGCAGATTTCGGATGGAACAAATGACGATCCGGAACCGGATCTCCCACCGGAAAGTACTTATATAGATGGTGTATATCCGGTAACTGTACTTTGTCTGCCGGATGCAGATATGGATTTTGAAGCATATAATCTGTTTGCACAGGTGACGATTCAAGATGATAAGATTATAAAAATTGATAATGTGTATGGAGACGGAGGATCCGGTAACGACAGCTACATTAATAAAGCAGTCAACGGAACATCAAGCAAGACGGGTGTGGTAAAACAGATTACGGAAAAAGGTAATCTGGATGGTATCGATACAGTATCCAGAGCGACCTGTACATCCCAGGCAATTATCGATGCATGTCAGCAGGCATTAAATAATGCAAAACGGCAGTAAGAAACAGGAAAGAAAAGAGAACAGACAATGGGAGAATTTTTGACCAGAGCGATCAGTGTGGTGGCTGTTATTGTCTGCCTGACCGGATATAACACGGTACTCGACAAAAGAGAACAGGCAGAAGAACAGCTCAGAGAGCAGCAGGCGGAACTGGAACAGGAACAGTCAGTCGATGCAGCAAAGGAAGGCACAACCACAGACGGTGCTTACACAGACGGAACTTATACCGGAGGAGCACAGGGATTTGGCGGACCGGTGGATGTGGGAGTGATTGTTGAGAATGGAATGATTTCTGAAATCAATATCACATCGGCAGAAAAAGAAGATGGTGCATATCTTTCTATGGCAGAGGATATTATTCCGTCAATCCTTGAAGCACAGAGTGCAGATGTAGATACGATCAGCGGTGCAACCTTCAGTTCCACCGGTATCAAAGAAGCGGTGGCACAGGCACTGGAAGAAGCAGCAAACCAGGAGGATTAAGACAGCAATTATGGATATACATAATCTAACAGCGAAAGAAAGAAAAAAAATACATACCTGGCTGCGGGTATTGATTCAGCTTCTTTATTTTATATTTATTCCATCTGTCTATACCGCAGCATTTGCGGGGGTAAAATACATTTTTACCCAGATAGGAGCAGGTGAGAAGATTGCTATGACATCGTTTGTGACGGTGCTTCTGGTGATTTGTCTTTACACTATGGTATTTGGCAGATTCTTCTGTGGATTTGTCTGCGCGTTTGGCGCGTTTGGAGACGCACTGTATGCGCTGTATACAAAAGTATGCAAAAAATGGAAAAAGAAACCGGTGAAGATTCCGGAAAAGACAGTCGGGATTTTAGGTTATATGAAATATTTGGTACTGTTGCTGATTGTCCTTCTGTGTTATTCTGGAGTATATGGAAAAGCGCAGGGAACCAGCCCGTGGGATGTATTTTCCATGATCCATGCAGGAAACTTCCGTCTGGGAGGCTATGGGATCGGTCTTGTAGTCCTGATTCTTCTGATGGCTGGCATGTGTGTACAGGAAAGATTCTTTTGCAGGTTCTTCTGCCCTATGGGAGCAGTATTTTCTCTGCTTCCGGTGCTGCCTTTTTTCGCCCTTCACAGAACGAGAGAAAACTGCAGAAAAGGATGTAAAGCATGTACGAAGACCTGCCCGTCTCAGATCGGCCTTCCGTCGGATGGTGACTGGGCTGTCAGCGGTGATTGCTTCCAGTGTCAGAAGTGTATCGATATCTGTCCACAGAAGCACATTCACTGCGGAATCCGAAAGCTCAAAGGAAATGAGTTCTGGTTTACGATTCTGCGTGCACTGATCCTGCTTGGGATCTGTCTGTGGCTGGGACTGTAAGATCTGCGCTTTTCAAAAATGACAGATAAGGAGCAGATATGAAAAAAAGAGATATCCTGCTGGCAGGAGGGATCGTGCTGGTGGCTCTGGTAATGCTTCTGGTGATGCATGTAACCGGAGAGACGAAGGGGGATCAGGTACAGATTACCGTGAACGGGGAAATCTATGGAACTTATCCGCTGGAGAAAGATCAGACGATCGAAGTTACTGAAGGAGAATTTCACAATGTGATCCGCATCGAGGACGGACAGGCATATATGGAAGAAGCGGACTGCCCGGACGGCTACTGCAAGGAGCAGGGCAGGATCAGCGGCCAGAAACAGACCATCGTATGTCTGCCCCATAAACTGGTGGTGGAAGTGATCCGTCAGAATGATACGGACAGGAAGGCGGCTGATGACGAGCTGGTGCCGGATACGATTGCGAAGTGAAAGAAAGATGAGAAATCGTAATGATTCAGAAGGTGACTGTGAAGTCGTGGAAGAGTTACGAGCAACATACTCCGAAAGGAAACGAGAAGATGAAAAAACAGGAACAGCAGAAAAATGGATGCAGGGAACGCAGTCTGACCAGCATCAGCCGGAGAGTATCGAGCGGTGCGATGCTTGTGGCATTGGCGATGATCTTCAGTTATGTGGAAAGCCTGATTCCCATCAACCTGGGAATACCGGGAATCAAATTAGGAGTTGCCAATCTGGTGACGGTCACCGGGCTGTATATCCTGGCACCGATGGAAGTGCTGCTGGTAGTGATACTCCGGGTGCTTCTGGTGGGATTTATGTTCGGAAACGGCATGTCGATCCTGTACAGTCTGGCAGGTGGCATTTTAAGTTTTCTGGTGATGCTGCTATTGAAGCGGATCAAAGGATTTTCCATGATCGGCATAAGCATTGCCGGAGGTGTGTCCCATAACATCGGACAGATCGTGGTTGCGATGTGTGTGCTGGAAAATACGAAGCTGATCTATTACCTGCCGGTGCTGATGATCGCGGGAACGGTCACAGGTATTCTGATCGGCGTGGTGAGCCGTAAAATCCTCCCGGCAGTCAGTCAGGGCGCGGGAGCGGAAAGAAAGAACAAATAAATGTAACTATTCGGTAGCTACCGGGAAGGTGCTGAACAGTTACAAATAAACGAAAAGGAATGTATCTGACAGGTACTTCTCTCTTGATAAAAGCCCATGAGAGAGAGGCAGCTGTCAGGTACATTCCTGAGAAAAGAGATAACGTCTATTTTTTTTTGATTATAGGTTAGTCACAACTAATGGTAAATATTATCAACTAATAGTAGAAATAGTGACTAACTTGATAATAAGGTAACTGTTCAGTACCTCCCCATTGGCTACTGAATAGTTACATAATAAGCTACTATAACATTTTATGGTAAAAGAAGGAGGAGTTTATGAACAACAAAAGAGTCAGGACCAAAGCAATGGCCATGGCGGTAGCCGCGGCAATGGCAGTGGAACTTTGCCCGGTAACAGCATTTGCAGTGACCGGGGATCAGGTGGCAGCGGATGGAACGTACACAAGTACTGCGCAGGTAAACAGAACGGCGCAGGATGATGAAGATGAAAATGAGTGGTATCCGTATGGCGTTTCGGTATCACTTACAGTGAAAGACGGTAAGTTTGAAGATATTACGGTAACTCCCGATGCGTTTTACAGCGAGAAAGATAATAAAAGCTACTTTGATAAGGCGTATAGTAAAAGTAAAGGAATTAAAACAAAATTAGAAGGGCAGCCGGCAACAGAAGATACAATTAAGAATTGGGACGCAGTAAGCACGGCCACTCGTACCTCAACAGCAGTAAAACAGGCAGCTCTTGAAGCTATGCAGTCAGCATCTGAAAAACAGGATCCAACTCCGGTTGAAGTAAACACTGCTGCTCTCCAGGCTTCGATCACAACAGCAGAAGGAAAGAATCAGGCAGATTACACAGAAGCATCCTGGGCAACTCTGACCGAGAAACTTACCGCAGCAAAAGCAGCTCTGGAAGCAAAAGAATCCCAGGAAGCAGTTGACGCAGCTAAGACAGCATTGGATGAAGCAGTTGAAGCTCTGGCAAAAAAACCGTCAGAACCGGAGACACCGGACGTTACAACCGGAACGTACGTCCTGATGAACATTCCGTATGATCAGTTCTATGCAGCAGACGTAAATAACAGTGTAAAAGTAGATGCATTTACCTCTGCAACGAAAAATAAAGTTCGTACAGCCGGTCTGGCAGGCGGTTCTTATCACGTTGATAATACCGGTAATGAAATCACAGGTGTGACTTTCCCTGTAAAAGTCGGCGAAGGTGTTGATCTGAGTAAGTATAAAAAAATAACAGACGAATCTTCTGTAGATATTACGGTTACAAACAGAGGTCAGACAAGTACATCCACATACACAGGAAAAGATGCTCTGTTTGAAAGTGCAAGCTATTCCTACTATACACTAAGCGAAACACCGAAATATTACAAAGAAGTAACCTTGAATGCTGACGGAAGTCTTTCTTTCGGAAAAACACAGGGAACAGCACAGAAAGTATCCGGAGTAACACCGGAACTTACTACACAAACCTCTTATGGTGATTATCAGCTGAATCTGGATGGACTGGAGAATACCATTTTCCAGAGTGGTACACAGGTTTACGGCGTCATTATAAGTACAAAAGAAGGAAACGATTACGGTATGCGTCATCTGGAGAATATCTGGAGAGTGACAGAACTTGCATGGTGTACCGGATTTACTTCAGCAGTACATAATTGTCCCACATCTTCTGCACATTATGTAAATATGATGGGTCAGCATATCAATAAGGTGACATATTATACTTCTCAGGGAATTTATGAGATCCCGGTAGATAACCTGTATGTACCGAAAAAAGCAGGTCAGACGGTAAAGGTAGCAGATGCGAAAGTATCTGCAGGGGAGGCAGAAATTACAGTGTCTAATCTTCCGACAGATTTTTCGCCGGAATACAAGATTGATAGACTGGATTTCAGTGTGGAAAACGGAAAAATCGTATTTAAAAATGCAAAAAAAGGGAAATATACGCTGACAGTGTCTGACAAAAACAACAATTATGCGGAGATGACAACAACCTTTATCCTGTCTGCTGACAGCGCACCGGCATCTTACAATAACGATAATGAGAATCCGGCTATAACAAAAAATGCAGATGCAAGCGACGAAGAATTTGCAGATTATATCAAAAACATTACCTCTGTATCTGTCAATGGAAAATCGTATGCGGCAAGCGGACGTGGAGCTGTGAAAGTGATCAACGAAGACGGATCTCTGAAAACAGATGCAACACCATTTGCTGAGGGTGATACTTTTGAAATCGCAGTTACTTCCACCGGTTATCCGGAAGTGAAATTTACGTATACAAAGAATGCACAGGAAGAATACAAATATGTCTATGCGGCGATGACCTGGGCAGAGTACTGGGCCGCAGAAGAGGTACAGGCAGCCGGAGATTCCAGCTCTTCCAGTGAACTGGATACAAGAAACGAAGCAGACAAAGGAGCGTTCGATGCCGTAACAAGAGCAACAGCAAACCATGGACTGCACAGAGGAAGTTTCCAGTGTGTAGCGGTCATTGAAGCAGAAAACGGAAAAACTTATGAAGTATCCCACTGGTCATCAGATGGAAAAGAAATTACCCTGACGAATGGGAATGTGATCAAATTTAATAGAGGAGAAATCACAGATACAGACGGAACTATTACAAAGCTGAAAGACTATGAAGTAACAGGACTGAAGTATGTGCCGGTGAAAGTGGCAAGTGCAGACTATGAAGCATTCTGCCAGAAATACAACGTAGTGGAAAACGGCGGGGAACTGGTCGGAGGATACGGAGAAAACAAACTGGCGGCCTACAGCGTAAAGGCAAACGTGACAGAAGCCACCAACGGACTGAAGACAGTTACCAAAGACGAAAAAGGAAATTTCAGTTTTTCCGCCCGTCAGGCAGGAAGCGATTCCGGTATCGAAGGACAGACACTGAAGACTGCTCCGGATGCAACGGAAGCAGGTTTAACAGTGAAAGATGCCAAAGGCTCTTACGGAGAATTCCTTCGGGTGGATCTGACAGGTAACTATGGAGATCTTGGAGCCAATATGCAGGCGGTAACCTGGACGTACTATGGCAATGACAGCACTTACAGCAATGTGAAGGCTACCTATGGAACAAAATTCGCAGCAGACAACTGGATGCATAAAACAAAGGGAATTCAGCTGGCTCTGACCAAATCCCTGAGATGCACATTGCCGGAAGGAACCGATGGAACCGGCTACTGGACGATCACGATTGCAGCGCTGGGTTATAAAGATGTAACCTATCAGTTCCAGGCAACGGATGCAAATATCGTAAAAGACAGTGAAGAAGAAATAAGCACTGACGAATTAAAGAAAGCGATCGAAGCTGCAGAAGCCCTGACCGAGAGCGATTACACCGCAGACAGCTGGGCAGCGATGCAGGCAGAACTGCAGGAAGCAAAAGATGAGCTGAAAGACCCGAAGACTCAGGCAACAGTAGATGAAGCAACGCATCATCTGAACGCAGCGATCGAAGCCCTGGTAAAAGCACAGAAAGAAACATATGTTCTGATGAACATCCCATACGATCAGTTCTACAAAGCAGATGTAAATAACGATGTTAAAGTAGATGCATTTACCTCTGCAACCAAGAACAAAGTAAGAACCGGTTCTCTGGCAGGCGGATCTTACCATGTGGATGCAAGCGGTGATGAGATCACCGGTGTAACTTTCCCGGTAAAAGTTCCGGCAGGTACGGATCTGAGCAAATACACACAGATTACCGATGATTCCAAAGTAAGTATCACAGTTACCAACAGAGGACAGGAAAGCACAACAGATTATACAGGAAAAGATGCCCTGTTTGAGAGCGCAAGCTATTCCTATTATACACTGAGTGAGAAACCATCTTACTACAAAGAGCTGACAGTAAATGAAGATGGAACATTCTCTTTCGGAGCAACACAGGGAACCGCTACAACTATCACTGAAGGTGTGACAGCGGAACTGATGACCGAGTCCAAATATGGTGACTATCAGCTGGATCTGGATGGACTGACCGATACCATTCCGTCAGGAACAGCTATCTACGGTGTTATTGTAAGCACAAAAGAAGGCAGCGATTACGGTATGCGTCATCTGGAAAATATCTGGAGAGTTTCCGAACTGGCATGGGCTACCGGATTTACCACAGCAGTACATAACTGCCCGACATCATCTGAACATTACAAAGCAATGATGGGACAGCATATCGATAAAGTGACTTATTACACAGCTAACGGTATCTATGAGATCCCGGTAGGCGGCGAAAAAGGTCTGTATGTACCTGTAAAATTTGATACCAGCGCAGTTGCTGTAGCAGATGCGGAACTGAAAGACGGAGAAACAAGTGTGGCAACTACTATTTCCGGTCTGACTCTTCCAGAAGGATTTGACGCAGAGTACACGGTAGAGGGTGCTACTGCCAGCGTAAAAGGCGAAAAACTGATCCTGAAAGATGTGAAAAAAGGAGCATACACACTGACTATTACTGATAAGAGTGGAAAATATGCACCGATCAGTTTTAGATTTGAAGTATATGCGGAAACAATGCCGGCAGCATATAACGAAAACAGTGAAAAACCTGGTCTGGCAAAAGCAGCAGGCGCTACTGACGCAGAATTTGCAGATTACATCAAGAATATTACCTCCGTATCTGTTAATGGAAAACCTTATGCAGTAAGCGGACGTAATGCAGTAAAACTGTTTAATGATGACGGAACGCTGATCACAGATGCAGCACCATTTGCAGAGGGTGACAGCTTTGAGATCGTAGTAACTGCAACCGGATACAAAGATTTGAGCTTTGTTTATAAGAAAGCTGCAAAAGAAGATCCTGCGAAGGAAATCAACACAGCTTCTCTGGAAAAAGCGATCCAGAGTGCAGAAGCACTGAAAGAAGCAGATTACACAGCAGACAGCTGGAAAGTTCTGCAGGTAGCACTGAAGAATGCAAAGAGTGCCCTGGAAGCTAAGAAAGACCAGACAAGTGTAGATAATGCAGCAGCTTCTCTGAACAAAGCTATGGAAGCTCTGGTGAAAGCGGACGGAACCACACCGACACCAACCCCGACCACCACACCAACGGCAACACCTGCAGCATCTAAGAACAACATAACCACTTCTGGTACAGGCAATAAAACAACAACTTCTTCAGGAAGCACAAGCACTAGCAAGACAGCCAAGACCGGCGACCCTACCAACATCCTTGAGATGCTTGGACTGGCTGTTGCCTCTCTGGGAACTGGCGGATTTGCGCTGAAGAGAAGAAAAAGAAATAAAAAGTAATAGATAACGGGATGTAAGAACCGGAGGAAGAGACGGGTATTGCACATGAGTTTATGTGCAGTACCTGTTTTTTCTTTCAAAGAGGGACGAAACGGATTCCGGAGGCATGGGGAAAGCAACCGCTGGTAACGCAAATCCGAACTAAGCATTAACTGCGACTAAGACGCTCAGCAAAGGCTTCGCGCCTAAGTCTCCGTAAATGCTGGATTTCGTATTTGCTAAAAGCACCAGCAAAAGGCTGCATCCCCCATACCTCCGGAATCCGTTTCTGGTGGTTGGCTGAAATATTAAAATGAAAAGATGTAACTATTCAGTAGCCACTGTCCCGCGAGGTG
>ENA-OPDW01000540-OPDW01000540.1-human-gut-metagenome-genome-assembly--contig:-NODE-540-length-29175-cov-7.700378_pt1 | contig 29175 bp, 19 predicted proteins | sample MGYA00241264_ERZ501508 | MGnify/ENA primary metagenome ERZ501508 (study PRJEB25962, sample SAMEA2042575) | human gut metagenome | biome: human gut; feature: human-associated habitat; material: faeces...
CCAGCCGCGTGGTGGACCGCCCCATGCGCCCGCTGTTCCCCAAGGAGATGCGCAACGATGTCTGCATCACCATGACCGTGATGAGCCTGGACCCCGATTGCAGCCCTGAGATCGCCGGCATGATTGGTGCGTCTCTGGTCACCGCTGTGTCTGAGATCCCCTGGAACGGCCCCATCGGCGGTGTTCAGGTGGGCCTGGTGGACGGTGAGATCGTCCTGAACCCCACCCAGGAGCAGCGCAAGGTGAGCGACCTGTCTCTGACCGTTGCCGCCACCATGGACAAGATCGTGATGATCGAAGCCGGTGCCAACGAGGTGGACGAGGACACCATGCTCAATGCCATCAAGGCCGCCCACGTTGAGATCAAGAAGATCATCACCTTCATCAACGGCATCGTTGCAGAGCGCGGCAAGCCGAAGATCGATTTCCAGGTAGTGGGTCTGGATATGGATGTGTTCCACGCCATCCAGAACAAGTATCTGGACGACTTCAAGGCCGCCATGGATACCGACGACAAGAATGTGCGGGATGCTGCCCTGCTGCCCATCATGGACAAGATCGCTGAGGAGTACCCCGATCTGTCTGACGCAGATCTCGACCTTGTGAGCTACAAGATGCAGAAGTACGTTGTCCGCCGCTGGCTGCTGGATGAGGGCAAGCGCGTGGATGGCCGCGGCATCAACGAGATCCGCCCGCTGGCTGCCGAAGTGGGCATCCTGCCCCGGGTCCACGGCTCCGGTATGTTCACCCGCGGCCAGACCCAGGTGCTGACCACCTGCACCCTGGGCGGCACCAAGGACAACCAGCTGATGGACGATCTGACCGACGAGCAGACCAAGCGTTACATCCATCACTATAACTTCCCGCCGTATTCTGTCGGCGAAGCCCGCGCACCCCGCAGCCCCGGCCGCCGCGAGATCGGCCACGGCGCACTGGCAGAGCGCGCTTTGGTTCCCGTGCTGCCCTCTCTGGAGGAGTTCCCCTACACCATCCGCTGTGTCTCTGAGGTCCTGAGCTCCAACGGCTCCACCTCTCAGGCTTCCATCTGCGGTTCCACCCTGGCTCTGATGGATGCCGGTGTGCCCATCAAGGCACCTGTTGCCGGCATCTCCTGCGGCCTGATCACCGAGGGCGACCGCTGGATGACCATGCTGGACATTCAGGGCGTGGAGGATTTCCACGGCGATATGGACTTCAAGGTGGGCGGCACCCGCAAGGGCATCACTGCCATCCAGATGGACATCAAGATCGATGGCCTGACTTACGATATCATTGCCGAGGCCTTTGAGAAGTGCCGCAAGGGCCGCCTGTACATCCTGGACGAGATCATCAAGCCCGTGATCGCACAGCCCCGTGAGGAGCTGAGCCGCTGGGCTCCCAAGATGTTCAGCATGATGATCCCCACCGACAAGATCAAGGACGTGATCGGTAAGGGCGGTAAGGTCATTCAGGACATCTGCGCCACCTGCAACTGCAAGATCGACGTGCAGGAGGACGGCCATGTGTTCGTCTCCGCCGTGGATCAGGAGGACGCAAAGCGCGCCATCTTTACCATCAAGACCATTGTGGAGGACCCCGAGATCGGTGCCATCTACAAGGGTAAGGTGACCCGTCTGATGAACTTTGGTGCCTTTGTGGAGATCGCCCCGGGCAAGGAAGGCCTTGTGCATATCTCCAAGCTGGACACCAAGCGCGTGGAGCGGGTAGAGGACGTGGTTGCCGTGGGCGATGCCATCGTGGTCAAGGTGACCGACATCGACCAGCAGGGCCGCATCAACCTGAGCCGCCGCGACGCCATTCTGGCACTGGAGGCCAAAAAGGCCGCCCAGCAGCAGTAAAAACCTAATACAGATTGCATAAAACAAGAGCCGCTGTACAAAAAGTACAGCGGCTCTTTTGCGTGTACCCCCTCAGGCTCACTGCGTTCGCCAGCTCCACCCAAAAAGCTCCCCCTTCGGGGGAGCTGGCATCGAGCAAAGCGAGATGCCTGAGAGGGTTCGTGCCCAAACCCCACCCGTGAAAAGGCAATTCTGGAAAATCCGCAGATTTTCCAGAATTGCAAATTAAAAATATATTTTCCGCTGATTATGCGCAGAGCAACGCGGAGCGCATTCAAAATCGTGCTGCGCCCGGCAGGGGAAGGGCACAAAAAATGCTCCCCCTTGCGGGGGAGCAAATTCGGTACACAACGCCACGCTGTGCCGAAAAGAAAGGAGCGCAAAGTCAGTTTTCCTTTTTGCCCTGACGGTTCAGCACCCAGCCTGCGGCAAACAGCAGCACGCCGCTGCAGGCCAGCACCGGCACGGGCCAGTTCAACTGGCCGGTCTGGGGCAGAACAGGCTTATCGGGGTTGGAAGGGGAGACCGGGTTATCCGGATTTTCGGGGCTTACCGGGTTGTCCGGGGTGCCGGGACTTACCGGGTTATCCGGTGTGCCGGGGCTCACCGGCGTATCCGGGTTATCCGGCTGCTCCGGGAGATCGGGGGTGTCCGGTGTGTCGGGCGTATCCGGCACATCCGGGGTGTCGGGGGTGTCCGGCGTTTCCGGGATGGTAGCGCCTACCTTGGGGGTGGCGTCCACATCGTAGATCCAGTTGTCGCCATCGGGCATGGGGATGGACACAAGGAAGGGTTTGATGGCCTCGTAGCCGTGGGAGGCCTCGGTCTGCACGACCAAGTACAGACCCTGCGGCAGCTTGGTAATGTTGGCATAGCCCTCTTCGTTCACGTCCTGCTGGGCGGCAATGGCGGGCACAGCGGGCAGGTACTTTACCAGCTGGTCAGCCAGCGTGCTGTCGGAAAGATCGCCCAGCACGACACCGCAGCCCGTAAAATCGCCGGTATAGTCAAAGTACAGGTTGCCGTTGGTGCGCTTGACGGAGGCCACCTGATACAGGGTAAGCTCGCCGCCGCGCAGGGGCACATCGTTGTGGGTGTCGTACAGACGGACGTGGAGCGAGCCCAGACGCCCCAGTACAATGTTGGCACTGGTGGCAAACGCCGGCAGGGCGCAGCATACCACAAGGCACATAGCCAGCAGCACAGCCGCCAGACGATGACGCAAATCAATGCTTTTCATGTTCTTCACCTCTCGTTTTCTTGGGTTTGCGTGTAGAAATCAGCATACCGATCAGTAAGATCAGCAGCATGGGTAGCGCCATAATGGGCGCAACAATAATGGGTTCAATTTTAAGCGCTTCGGCGGTAACGCGGAGGTGCTTGTACTGATCCGGGGTCTCTACGCGGCGACCGCGTACCAGCAGGCGGTGGGTGTTGATGCCGTAGGGGGTGCAGGTCATCAGGGTGACGTAGTCCTTGCCTTCGGCGATCTTCAACTCATCGGTCTCGGTGGGCAGCACGATGGAGATTTTGTCCACCTCGTAGGTGAGCACCCGGTCCAGCACGGTGATGGTAAAGGTATCGCCCACTTCCAGCTGGTCGAGGTTGGTAAACAGCTTTGCGCTGGGCAGGCCGCGGTGCGCCGAGATGACCGCGTGGGTGGACGCACCGCCCACCGGCAGGCTGGTGCCCTCCAAGTGGCCTGCGGCGATCTGCAATACGCTGTCGCCGGTGCCGTGGTAGATGGGCAGCTCCACGCCGATTTTGGAGATGGTGATGTAACCCATAATGCCGGTGCCGGTAATATCCAGCGTTTCGTTGTAGCCGGTAAGCTGATCCGGGCGGTAAAGGGCGTTTTCGTTGGCGGCCACCTGTGCGTTAAAGGCATCGGCGGCGTCAAAGTAGGCGCTGTAATCCGCATCGGTCATTTTGTCCACGTCCTGCGCGTAGCTTGCCACCGCGCGGGACTGGTTGCGCTGGTTGACGTAATCGCTGATAGTGGGGTATAACATCACGGATAGACCCACGAAAAAGACGAGGATCAATATAATGGTGCTTTTGTTCTTTTTCATGGGCTACTCCCTAACGTTATAGTTTCAGGATCAGGGCAGGGGGCTTTGCAGCCCCGCCCTGTGCTGGGAAAAAGGAGAGCTTAGCGGTTCTCCATGCGCTTTTTGGTAATGAGCAGGACGGCTGCTGCAACCATCAGGCCGCCGCCGACCACATAGAAGATGGTGGTGCCGATGCCGCCGGTGCCGGGCAGGGTAGTGCCGCGGTTGTTCTCGACGGGTACCAGATGGTCAGTGCCGGTTGTTGCATTTGTCTGACCGTACTTGATGGCCTGACCGCCAAATGTAGCGGCTTCGGCGGAATCTTTGGGCAGGGTACGCTCGATGATGACTTCAATGGGGGCGGTCAAAGTGTTGTAACCCTCGGGAGCGTCAGTCTCTTCCAGATAGTAAGTACCAGCGTCCAGACCCTCAAACTTGATGTTGCCGTTAGCGGGGGTCTTGACCTTTGTGGCGGCTTCCTCTGCGTTGCCAGTCCAGCCGGTCAGCTTGTAAATGCTGGTGTTAGTGCCGGTTTCGGCGAACTTTGCGTACTGCTTGTTTTCGCCGTCCTTCTTGTACAGCTGGAACTCAGCATTTTCCAGCGGGGTGTCCACATTGTTGATTTTGGTAAACTTGTGTACGCCCATTTCCCAGACGTAGGTCTTGGTGCTGGAGTGCTCGGTTTTGACTTTGTTGCCGTATTCCAGAACGGTATCGTTGTCGTTGCCCTTAGTGCCAATCACTGCATCAGCGGTAACAGTGGCACTGTAGGTCACTTGGATGGAATCGTAAGGCATCAGCGGCTTGAGGAACTTAATCTCAAAGGTGCATTTATCAGAAGTAGAAGTTACCAGCTCATAATCGGTATCGGCGGTGAGATAAGCGCTGAACTTGTTTTCGGAACCGGCACGATCACGGTGGAGATAGACCTTAACAGACGTAGAATCGAATTTCAACCCTTTGGTCATGGTATCGTGCAGAATGTAGTTGGTGGGATTACCATCGGTCACATAAATATTGGTGTGGAAATTCACCGTGTCACCAATGCCGGCATCATTGCTGTAGCCAGAATTACTGCCTTCGTAAACTTCCTTCTCGATAGTGGGCTTGCTGTTCTTCTCTTTGATTACTGCGTTCGGGGCGGTAGTACCAATGGAGCAGATAGCGCCATTGTCCAGATCAGAAACCACCAGATACCAGCCGAGGGGCAGATTGGTAAATTCAATAGTAACAGCTCCAGCCAGCTTAGTGTCTACTGCAGTGATGGCGGGATCTTTAGCATAAGTGCCTGCATCATTTGCAAGATTCTGAATAACAGAACTGTCATTGGATTTATCAGCGTTTTTCCATGTGACAACACCAGTGCTTTCATTCAAGTCCAAGTCAGTAGAATGCGCTTTGACAAAGTTCTTCCATTCGGGAGTGACCGTATAAAGATAGGAACTAGTACCTGCGTGGTACTCCAGTTTCAGAATACGGTAAATCTTATAAGTCTGGTTCGGAACAGCGTTTTGGATGGTAATGCTGCCAGTACCAGTGGCCGCGGCAGCAGTAGTGCTACCATCATCTGCAAACGCCGGTGCTACCATGGCGCAAACCATAGCAACTGCCAGCAGCGCAGCCATGAGTTTTTTCATTGCTTTTTTCATGGAAAAAGCCCCTTTCTTTTCTGCCCCTTGCCGCCCCCTGCATTTTGCACAGGGGGGGGTAGGGGTGTCGTTTTTGTTCGGTCTATCGCGTAAACTTTGCGCCGGGCGGGCGGGGTTTAAGCTCCGGGCGTCCGGCAGGGAAGTGCAGTTTAGTCATCTGCCCTCCCTTCGCGTCTGCGCTTGCGGTGGATAAAGCTATATGCCAGCGCAGACAGCATCATTGTGCCGCCCACGGCTGTGTACGGGAGTGTACCGGACCCGCCGGTAGAGGGGAGTTCGTAGTCGGCGTTTTCCTTTTCCTTGTTGGTCACAAGGATGGTGCCGGTGCCCTTTACATTGTTGTTGGTGTAGATCACATCATAGTTCGCGCCGGTGGAGGTCTCCTTCACATAGAAGTAGCATTCAAGGTATGCAAGAGGAACATCGTAGGAGCACTTCCAGCCATTACCAGCGTTAAGCGTGTAGGTGTCTACATACTCGCCTACACTGTTCGTGTCGGTACGCCTGTAAAGCTCCACTGTAATGTGATCTGGCAGCTTGGTGGTTTCGTCAATGGCGTTGCCGTCCTTGTCGTACCACAGCTTCTGGATGGTAAGGCGATTGCTTGTGTTCTTTACACGCAGGGTAATGCTTTCGTTGTGGTAATAGTAGTTGATCTTGTTTGTGTCAACACCAATCATGCTGGCTTTGTCGCCTACTGCATTACTGTATGCGGTTGCGGCACTGGCCGAATCCGTTGTCCAGATGAAGTAGTAGGGCGTTTCGTCCAGTGCGTAGCCATCGGGCGCCTTGGTTTCCACCAGCTTGTAGAGATAATTGTAAGGACGGATGATCTTACCGTTCGAATCAGTGCCGGGTTTTAAACCGGGAGCTTCAGAGAAGGTCAGTTCGATATTGCCATGATCATCGGTCGTTTCGGTCTGAATGTCCTTATACTGGCCATCAGAAGGATCAAACCAACACAGCTTGAACTCTGCGCCGGGCAAGGCTTTGACGGAGTTCTGACTATCCACCTTGTGGATGGTCAGACTGTCTGTGTGAGCACTGCCGCCTGCACTATTATGCTGAACCTGAGTTGTAATAGTTTTGGTGACGTAGGAGGAAAGCTGAGCCTTATTTTCCATGGAATAATCGGTATTGCTGGTATTTGCATACTGGTATTCCAGCACATACGCAAAGCCGTTCGGCACTTCAACGGTAAGAGTGTAGGTGTGCGGATTGCTGCTGGTTTCTGCATAGTCCACCCGATAGGAATCGGAGGGAAGCTCTGTACCCTTTTGGCCGGTGGCTGCATTATAAGAATACAGCTTGACCGTAGATTCAACCAGCGCTGCGCTATCTGTAGAAGCACCATTGATGACCATTGTGTCGGTCAGTTTGATCATTTCGGCATCGCCAAGCTTCAGCTTGTCGGGGTTGATAATAATGGAGTAGTTGACCTTATTGCCACTCTTGTTGTAATCAGCACTCTTTTTCAGCAGGGCAGTGTTGTATTCCACTGTAGTATCAGTTTTGGAATCGCCTACGCCCTCCCACTTTGCGAAGTTGGAGAACACCTTGTGCTGGGTAGTAAGGCTCGGTATCCAGTTGCTCTTATCCACCTTGACCGCATAGCGGATGTAGAAAGCGTTGATTTCACTTGCGCTTGGATAGTGGAGATATTGAAGCCTGTCTTTTAATTTAAAAGTAAGCGTATTTGTTGTATCATCCAAGGTGCATTCGAAAAGATCGCTGCTGCTCAGATCAACGCTGGGTTGATATCCTCCTTCACCCGCAGGGAATTGGAACTGAGCTGAAGTGTGGTGTTCATAAATTTGACTGTCAGTGCCGCGTGCAGCTACCAGATAAGCCGAATCGGGAACATAGGTCACGTAGTCGGGCAGCTTATCGGTAACGCTAATGGGGAAGCTGACGGCGGTGTTATGCGTGACCAGTTTGAGCTGGTAGTAGATATAGGTCTCGCCATCTGCGCCGTTGCCCGAGTAGACGGTAGTGCTGCCGGTCTTAAAGTCACCGGCTCCGTTGCGGGCAGGCTCAGTACCAGAGGACATCTTGATCAGTTCTTTGGTAGAGTTGCCCGGGATGGTGTACTCGTACTGATCGGAACTGCGTTTGGATTCGTTCTTGAAGTAGATGGTCTGTCCTGCGCCAAGTCCGCTGGCATCGCCCAGTGTGGTGTACTTTCTGATTTCAACAGATTCTACCGGATCCCTGTTGTCAAAGCTCACCTTATGGAACACCAATTTGAAGGACTTGATCTTCTTATCTGCGTACTCAGCCGGAACAGTTTCAGTGCTGGAGTTATCGGTTCTTAACGTATGACCGAGCTTGGTATTTGTGTCAACGTTTCTGCCGGTATAGTACCGTACCTCAAGCCGCAGACCATTGCTTGCGAGATCTTTATACTGGATTTCTTTACCACTTTGAAGCGTAACAACAAGGCTATCTATGATCTCTGCCTGCAGGTCTTTCAGGATAGCATAGTGATCGTTGCTTTCATTCTTGCCAGAAGAAACCCAAGGATCATCGATGTAGTCCTTGATCTCAAGGCGGTTATCCCGCACACCGTCTTTTTCGCCCCAAACAATGGGTGGAGTGACCTTCAGACTCCAATGCATCTTGAAGACATTATTGACGGCATCGTCTTTTTTGAGGGTGGTATCGTCCAGCGCTTTCTTCTCATGGATCTGATCACGGTCATCGTAGGTAGCTTCGCCGGAAGTCTCCCACTTTTTGTGACCATCCAGCTCCAAAGAAGCGCTATTGGTAACGCTGTTGCCGATCGTGAAGTCTGCCGGAGCTTTGGTCTTGTAGGTGACGGTATACTCATAATCGGGATTACTGGTATTGAACTTTGCGTCATCGAACTTATAGGTGAATTCGGTAGCGTCCTTAAATTTATTGGTTTCTTCCAAGATCGTACCAGAGGAGCCGCCGGAAACCTTGAAGTAACCGGTCATCGTGTGGCCGGTAGGCAGGGTATCCTTGAGCACAAAGTTGTATATGGACGCACCGTTGGGTTTGATTTTGATTTCCCATGTAATCTCGCCCGTATCAGGGTCATAACGGCCGTTCTTGTTCAGCTCATTTTGGAAATAGATATCGCAGTTACCCTTTTCGCCATTGGCATAGGCGCGGTTGGACAGGTTTTCAGCATTCAAGCCGTCATGATCTACAACTACATCGTATTCAAGGACATAGCTCTCATTCTTGCCCAGTTCGGGCAGACCAGAAACACCGTCTGTAGCAGTGATCTTGATGCCCGGGTTTCCATCAGCAACGCCATCGCTGCCTAAACCGCTGCTGGTGTCGTCCTGAACGATGAAATCCGTATCTTTGGTTAGCGGTTGTTCTCCGGTTTGTGTTACTTTTTTGACTGTGACAGTATTTTTTTCATAGCTTGCATTCTTAAAGGAACTGCCCAGATTCAGATAGTCACTCAGCACAATGGGTTTGCCGCTGCCATTATCAGAACTGGCTGTGACGGTGTAGTGCATTTTGTATTTGCCGTCCTCCGTCCGGCCACTATGCACACCCGTTTTTCCCACAGTAAGGTCGGTTTCTTTCTGGAACTTGATAGTAGTGCCAGTGCCGGGGAAAGTGATTTCCTCTTGGCTGGTGGCAGTATTCTTGTCGACCTTGCAGTCAACATAGAAGTGACCGGTGGTCTGCTTGCGGTCCAGAGTTTTATCAAAGGTAAGGGTGACCTTGCCGTCCGTATCAACTGTTATCGTGCCGATTTTATTAAAGGAGTTATCCTGCATTTCAACATTAGTAATAGCAGTATCCAGTTTAAAGCCGGCCGGCAGCTGGTAAGTCAGCGTTGTAGTGCCCGTAGGCAGGCTGCTATCATGAGGAATCGTGAAGTGATAGGTAAGATTAACACTTCCGCCATTCTTGACCGTAAGGTCGGGGAAAGCAGTGGAATCATCTTTATCTTTTACTGTATGCGAAGTGCCATCGACGGTAGCAATGATTTTGGTGATCCAGTCATCACTCAGATCAGCCGATGCTCCCGCCGCCAATGCGGGCGCACGGTTCGGGCGGCTGGTGGAGATGGTGGGCAGCTGGCCGCCGTATGTGTCGGCGTACTGAGCAGCGGCAACATCCACCACACCCACGACCTCGGTGTTGAACAGTGTTACCTCAGCCACCTTGCCGTCCACGTCGCCGGAAATAACGGTCAGCGTGTCGGCATCCTTGTCAACACTGCTCACGATGCCCACGGTCTCCACGGGCAAAGCATCGGTCACGGTGGTGGTCTGCGGCTCAGCAGCGGGGGATACCACGCTGGGGGCAAGGGTGTCCGCGCCGGACACGGAGGTCACGGTGCTGGGTGCAGCGGTGTCGGCGCTGTCCACCGGCTTTTCGGCGGGCTGCTCCGTCTGCGGGTCAACGGGATCGGGGGTGAGCACAGTGTCCTGCGTGCCGGAGGTGGCTGCGGTATCCTGTGCGCCGGTGCTGTCGTCAGCACTGGGGGCTGCATCCAGCGCAGAAACGCCGGAGTCCTCAAGCTCTGCGCTGTTTTCAAACTCTGTATCCACGCTGAACAGGTCGTCCAGATCCGGCTCTGCACTGTCGGCGCTGCTGTCCACAGCCACGGTGCGGGTGACGTACTTATTATAAATAACGATGTCGCCGGGCTGGGCGGCGCTGCCGTCCTCTTCCAGCAGCCAGTCCATGCCGCTCATGGAGCTGCGCAGGGCAAGCACGCTGGCCTCCTGCGGGATGGCGCTTTGGGGAATCTCGGCGTACTTCAGGCAGTAGGCAAGGAACATCACGTCCCACTCGCCGTAGGCATTGCCGTAGGACTGACCGTAGCGGGAGTAGTAGCGCAGGGTCACGCCGTCCGCCGGGTCGATCTCGAAGTTTTTCTCGCTCTGCTCGTAGCCCAACTGGGTCTTTGCCACGCTGAGCAGATCCTTGTTCCACTCGCCGGTGATCACGGCATCGGCGTTGGCGGCCTGCCACTCCTCGGGGGTCTCAAGGTCGGCAGAGGTATCGCTCAGGCAGCTTACGGTGTGGTGATGCTCCGGCAGGGGGCACACCAGCACTTCCTCGTAGCAGGCGTCGGTGTGGTGGTGGTAGATGGGCTCCACAGTGTCCACCACCGGCTCCAGCGCCACAGGCTCTGCCACCGCCATGGCCACCAGCTCGGCGGTCTGGGTGGGCTCTACCACCTGCTCCACAAGCTCGCCCTCTTCCAGGCCGCAGGTCAGCTCGTACTCGGTGGTGTAGCAGCTTTCATCGTGGGTATGCTCAAATTTTTCACAGATCAGGGTGCCGTCCTCGGGGTCGTAGCAGTCATCATCGTGGACGTGCTCTTCCTCCATGCAGGTCAGGGTCTGCACTTCGGTGTAGCAGTCATCGGTGTGCTCGTGGGGCACAAACTCGATCTGCGGCTCCAGCTCCAGCGGCATGATCTCTTCCTCGGCGCTGCTCTGGGCAGCACTGGCGGCGGCAGCTTCGGCAGCGGCAACTTCGTCCGCATTTTCAAGCTGGCCTTCCGTGTAGCCGCAGATCAGCACCTTGTCGTAGCAATCCGCCGTGTGGGCGTGCTCCACCTCGCCGCACTGGTACTGCGCGGTCATAGAGATGCCAACGCCGTGCAGCTGCCAGTTGACGAACAGGGTGGTGATCATGGCAAGCGCCAGCACAAATGCGGTGTAGCGCCGCAGCGTGTGCCGGTTTTCGCGGAACTGCTCCTTGTAGGTTTTAAGGATGTCGTTCATAACTTAGAGTACCTCCTCCCGGGCTCAATGGATCAACGAGAAACTGGACAGGGGCCATACCCTTAAAAACACCCTGCCAATGATCTGACTTTTTTCCACGCAGCCTATCACGCTGCTGCGGCTGTCGATGGATGTGGAGCGGTGGTCGCCCAGCACGAAGTAGCGGTTTTCCGGCACCTGATAGGGGAACCGGATGTCGCATTCGCCCACGGTCAGCGCGTCCACATAGGGCTCGTCCAGCACCTCGCCGTTTACCGAGACCACGCCGTTCACGTCCATATCGATCACATCACCGGGCTGCCCGATGATGCGCTTGAGCAAAAGCTTGTTCTGCCAGTAAAACCCGCATAACTCACCGTTTTCAATGTGGTTGGATTTTACCAGCAGGATAATGTCCTTGTCGTTCAACGTAGGGTTCATGCTGTCGCCGGAGACCTGAAGCACCGGTAAAAACAGCGTAGCCAGCAGCACGGCCGCTGCGGCCACCACCACCAATATATAGACCGTACTGCGCAGCACCCGCTGGTAGCGGTTCTGGTACGCAAGACGTTCACGTTCTGCGGCTACTTCCTCGGTGGAGGGGATGGAAGCAAACCGGATATCGCGTTTTTTCATGTTTCCTCCGAAGGCTGGCTGTCGGCGCTGCGGTACTGGTCCAGCAGCGCGTTGGCCTTGCGGTCAAATGTCTGCCAGCGCTGCTGCACCTCCTGCTCGGCCTGCTCTACCATGGCGCTGCATTCCTGCCGGGTCTGCGCCTTCAGGCTGTCGGCGTCTGCCTGTGCCTGCTCCAGAATGCGTTTGGCCTCGCTGCGCGCCTGCGAAAGGGTGTTGGCGGCGGTGGCGTTGGTGTCCGCAAGACTGGCCTGCACCGAGTGCAGATAGTCATCGGCGGCGGCCTGCGCGGCGGCGAACACGTTGTTCAGCTCCAGCGCGGCCTGCGCGATGGAACCGGCGCTTTCCAGCCGCAGCTGCCGGTCCTGCAGCTGCGCGGTAAGCGCGGCGTTCTGCGCCTTGAGCTGGTCCTCGCTCTGCTTCAGCGCATAGATGATCTCTATCAGTTCAGCGCGGTGCATCCGCCGCAGTTCACGATCTGCCATTTGTGTACATACTCCCAAATCATAAAGAACGAAAAGGTTTTCGAAGATTACGAAATTACTTAACAAAAATACCTGAAAAAACGCTTGCCGCCACGATTTTTTACGCGGTCTGAAGGGCATTTTATAAACAACCTTATTCTAGCACACCCACTGTAACAGTAATATAACAAATCAGATACAAAATCAAGAGATAAAGCTGAAAAAATATCGCATTTTTTTGCTTTATATATTAAAAATGTCCAAAAAACGGCCACTGACCCCCCAAAAACTTAAAAAGTTGTTCACAATTCTGGAACGTGAAGTGCTGCGCAGTAATGTACTGAATTACAGTGTGTACGAAAAACGGGAGCCGCACTTTTCGAAAAAAGCGCGGCTCCCGGATCTGAACTTTGGGGTGATGCTTTTACTTGCCGAAGCTGCCCAGCAGGCTGTTCAGCGATACAAAGGACTGGTAGATGACGTTAACGTTGTTGATGATGGAGCTTGCACCGGAGAAGATGCGGGCAATGTAGTTGAACACCTTGCCGATGTCCAGGAAGGACTGATAAGCGTTGCTGGCGCCGCCGTCCAGATAGGTCATCTCCTCGGCTTCGATGGTGGAATAGCTGGCGGGCATTTTCATGGTAGAAGTAGTCATGGTAAGATCCCTTTCTTCAATGGTGTCATTGTGTTTACAGCAGTGTTCAGAACATGGTGGCGACCAGCAGGGTGGTAAGCAGGGCACCGGCCACAAGTGCAGGCCCTACATACTTTTGCCACTGGGTGGCGGCAGGCTGGGTGGTGGGCTGCGGCACGGTAGAAGTACCGACCTTGGCAGTCCAGTGGGCGTAGATGGTGGCGTCGGAGGTGAACACGGTGGAGGTGGTCACCTTGCTGCCGCCCACCGGCTCGGTGTACCAGCCGTCAAAGGTGTAGCCCGTCATGGTAGGCTGCTCGGGCGTGCTCTCCAGTTTGCCGGACAGGTTCGTGTAGGTTACCACGGTGGAGCAGATGCCGCCTTGGGCATCCATACCAATGGCGTACACGTTCTCTTCCTTTTTGCTCCCTGAAGTTTTGTCGGCGGCAAATGCAGCCGGCAGTGCGCAGCACAGCAGCGTGAACAGGCAAAGCCCGACCACCAGCGTTTTCAGGAATTTTTTCATGAGATCCCTCGCTTTCCTTCACAAAGATGGAGACACTGCCTCGCCCGGGCGCAGCCCGGACATCGGCGTAGTTTCTTCAACTTATTTTTATCACATCCAGTGTACCAGAACCGCAACAAAAAATACAGTCTTTTGAGAAAATAATAAGAAAAATCAGGAAAAAATAAATCTCACCTTTGCAATATGAATCTTGTGCCCCCTGCGGACTGTGTTTTTTGAAAAACGCATCCCGCAAAACTTGCCTTTCGTAAAAACATGGAAGAATATGGAAAACGCAGGATCCCGGCCGCAAAGCCCAAAAACCGACCCAAACCGCCGCAAGTGCGGCAGACAGCACACAGAAAAAGCTGCAAAAATGCGGCGCACCTCTTGTGGAACAGCGGAAAATATGCTATACTGTTTTGCATGATGCGCCATCGCCAAGCGGTAAGGCAGGGGACTTTGACTCCCCCATCGTAGGTTCGACTCCTGCTGGCGCAACCAGAAGAAGGCCGCTGCACAGGAAACTGTGCAGCGGCCTTCTTTATTTTTTGTTCTCCGGCAGCTTGAAGTAGCCGCGGTATTCGTCCGAGTAGATCTTGCTGCCCATACGGCTCACACCGCCGTACAGGTGGGTGCGCATCAGCGGCTCGATGGCGTCCAGATCCTTCTCACGCAGGATGCGCAGCATCTCGGCGTGCTCGCTGACGACGCTGGACACGTTGCGTGCACCCACGATGTCCAGACGGATAAAGCGGGAATAGTCTGCCTGCGGGCGGGTCATCTGCTCCCAAAGGTACTCCTTGCTGGTCTTGTGGAACCAGTACTCGTGCATGGCAAGGTCGCAGCTGAGGAAGTGGTTGAAATCAAAGTTCTCCGGGTCGCTGCGCCCTGCAGCGGCTTCCAGCAGCATATTATAAAGGTGTTCTACCGCAAGGATCTCCATGGGCGAGCAGCTCTGCACAAAGTCCCGGAACACCATGCCCTCCACTGCAACACGCTGGAAGATGAGCTGGTCCACCACGCCGGTGTCGATGGCGGTAACAATGGTGCCCTTGCAGGGAATGATCTGCACAAAGCGGTTCTGCTCCAGCCGCTGCAAAACGCTGCGGATAGGAGTGCGCGAAACGCCGAACCGCTTGCACAGCTGGTTTTCGCTCAGCGCTTCCCCGGGCAGGATCTTCAGTGCGCAGATCTCGTCCTCGAGAATATGATAGAGCTCATCAGTGTGCTGTAATGTAGCCATAGTTGTTCTCCATTTATCCGGTAAATGTAATCTTAGTATCATTGTACCGTTACAGCAACTGAATGTCAATGCTGGAATGGAACTTGATTTGAATACTTGTATACAAGAATGCGCACTCGCGCACGGAACTGTTCCTGAAACTGAAAAACTGATATACCACTTTGCAATGCGGGAAAAGTGCTGATAAAATGCTGCAATCAAGTGACTGTTGTACCAAATGCACAAAGAAAACAGGAAACAACTGTCAAATTGCTATAATTGCAAGGCGCTGTGCTTGTTTCGCGGTAACGCTGCGAGATGATATGCTGTATACAGGATTTTACTAAAAAAGCTGCAAGGGCACACACCCCGCAGATACCGGCTCGTCTCCGGCAAATACAACAGGGTGTTTGCCTTTTTTGCGTGCGTGCTTGCTTTGCCGCACAAAAGGCGGTAAACTGGGTACAGACAAAATGCCCGAAAAGGAGAAACGACATGGCATACACAAAGGCTGACCTCAAGCACGACCTTGTAGCAATGGGGCTGACAGGCAACGAGACCATCCTGATCCATTCCTCCATGAAGTCCATCGGCCCGGTGGAGGGCGGCGCAGACACGGTTCTGGACGCATTGATGGAGTTTTTTGCGGAGGGCTTGCTGCTGCTGCCCACCCACACATGGCGGTTCATCAACGAGGAAAACCGAGTGTTCGATGTACGCCGCAGCCCGTGCTGTGTGGGCATTCTGCCGGAGCTGTTCCGGCAGCGCCCCGGGGTGGTGCGCTCGCTGCACCCCACCCACAGCATGGCGGCTTACGGCAAGGGGGCGGCTGCGTATCTGGAAGGAGAGCTGGACGCCAACACCCCCTGCACTCCCGGCGGCTGCTACGACCGGCTGCGGGCAGCCCACGGCAAAGTGCTGCTGCTGGGGGTCACCCACGCCCGCAACACCTTTATCCATAGCGTGGAGGAGGTACTGAACGTGCCGAACCGCCTGACCGACAAGCCCATGCAGATGACCGTGGTGGACGAAGCCGGGGCGCAGCACACCGTCTATATGCGCCGCCACTACAACGCACAGCAGCCGCACATCTCGGAGGATTTCGTCAAGCTGGAACAGGCGTATCTGGACTGCGGCGCAGCCCGGAACACAAAATTTGGCGATGCAAGATGCATTTTGTGCGACGCCGAGGGGCTTTTCCGGGTCACCCGCCATGTTCTTGCCCCGAACCCCGAGGCCTTTGTCACCGAGCCTGTCATTCCGCCGGAGCGCTGGCAGAAGATAATTTTATAATGCAATGCCGGGCAGCTTGCAGCTGCCCGGCATTTTTTACTTTTTGCTCAGCAGAAGCGGATACGGTACTCCCGAGGGGTGCAGTGCTTGATCTCCCGGAAGGTCTTGATAAAGTAGCTCGCGTCCGAAAAGCCGCATTCCAGCCCCACCTCGCCGGTCTTGAGCCGGGTGGAGCGCAGCAGCTCGGTGGCTTTTTCCACCCGGAACTGCTTGACGTACTGGATGGGCGTGATACCCAAAAACTGCCGGAAACTGCGCAGACAGGCACTTTCGCTCAGGGCAACGCAGTCGGCCAGTTTTTCCACGGTCAGCTCCTCAGCGTAGTGCTCCTCTACATAGCGCAGCATCTGCTTCATCCGCTCCGAGGCGATCTGCTCCTGCTCCGATACCTTCACCTTGCCGCTGACGCATTGGGTAATGAGCAGCCGCAGGGTAGCGGTAAGGTGGTAGCGCACCCGGTTCTCGTAGTCAAAGGGCTCGTCCGCCACGCCCTTCCACGCCTCCCGCAGGCAGAGCAGTACCTGCCGCTGCCATGGTACGGCCTCGTCCAGCAAAAAGAAGGGCGGCGTGCCCGGCTGCAAAAGCGGCCGGATGAGTTTTTGCCAGAATACGGTGTCCATGCCGCCGACAAGCCGGGGCTGGAACACGCCGGAGTGCAGCAGCGCCCTGCCCTCGGCAGGCTCTACCGCGTGCAGCGCCCCGGAGTTGATGAACACCCCCTGCCCGGTCTGCAAAGTCAGCCGGGTCTTGTTCACATCTACATGGATGGGCCCCAGTGCCGCCAGAATGAACTCAAATTCCTCGTGCCAGTGCCACGCCACCGAAAAACAGGAAAGATCCTCGGCGTAACAGGCGATAGGGAACAGTGGGCTGCCGTGCTGGGTCTGCTCCCGCCCGGCGGCATCGGCCACCACGGCAGTAGCGCTGGACAGCCCCACCCGGCCGCTGGTATAAGAGGCACAGCTTGTCTGATATGCCATATTCACCAATTCCTTTCCGCAATACTTTGAATGTTTTTTGTCAATGCCGGTTTTGTTGCATATACTATGCGGTTTTATTCTATTATTAGCGATTGTTTTGTGGTATTATCCTATCAGAGCTTCCAAGCTCAGTATAACACCAAGGCAGCCGGGACGCAAGCTGTGCAAGCGTTTCCACTGCCGGGCAAAACTGCCATTCTCCCGCCGTCAGTCCAAAGAGGACTGGACGGCAAGTGTAACATAAACCATTTCATCAAGGAGGTATTCCTATGCTTCGTATCGAGTATTTTGATAAGGAACGTTTCATGCGCCAGCTTTCTGCCAGCCACGGCAGCGTGCTGCTGCATCTGGACAACGGCAAGACCTGCGACCTGAAAAAGGACACTACCGCACGCTCCATGCTGCAGATGATGGACACTGCCCCCAAGAAGGGCTTTGACCTCACCGTGACCGACCCCGCCGACGTGACCGGCTTCCTGCGCTATATGCTGGAGGCAGGCCGCACCGAGCGCGTGGCCGGCTGAGTAATGCCAATCTCTTATCCCAATAAGTGTCACAGCAAAAGCAAAACGCCTGCCCCGGTCATGCCGGGGCGGGCGTTTTGCTCATTTTACCGGAAAGCTTGCGCGGGCGGGCAGTCTGTGGTAAGCTGAAAGCAGAAAAAACAAGATGGAGGGAACGACTATGAACCTGAAGGAAGCATTCCGCTACCAGAACAAGCTCCAGTCTCTGCTGGACGAGGCGCAGGGCATTCTGGATTGCGATGCCAACGTGACCAAGGTGGCCAACACCTATCTGCGCCATAAGGTGATGCCCGAGGCCGAGGACGAGACCGTTATGGACGTGGCACAGACCGAATATGCAGAGCAGATCACCGACGTTGCCCGGTTCATGATCTATCTGCTGGAGGAGAAGAGCCGCCTGTTTGCCGCTATCCGCAAGGCAAAGGATGCGCTGGACATGGATATGGACAGCGAGGTCAGCCTGAATGCCGCGCGGCAGAGCATTGCCCGCACCTTCAAACGGATGAACGACCTGCGCAGTTCTGAGCAGCTGCTCTCCGGCGGGGGCACCGGCTACCGCTTCAACGCTGAGGGCAACCAGATCTCCTACTGCTGCGATGTGAAGCGAGTGACCACCATCAACTACGACCGCAAGGTCATCCATGCCGCGCTGAGCAAGCTGAACCGGCAGGCAGACGAAACCTCCAACCGGCTGGACCTCTGCCTTGTGACCTCCAAGGTAGACTACACTGTCCCCTTTGATGTGAACGCCAGCTTTGCCGAAGCCTTTGAGATCTATCTGGAAAACGCCAAAAACTAAATGATCGTTCCACCGGCTATTTTGGGTGCGGCAAGCGCCGGGTGCACAGCTGCCGGTTCGGGTGCAGATGAACTATAACGCTGCACATTTCCGCAAGGAAGTTTTGGTACGGCTCACCTTACGAGCCAGCTATTATGAAAAAAATCTTGCGTTCGGCTTTTCCGCCACCGCCAGACGCTTTTTCGCCGAAACCGTCCCTTGCTCCTTCCCGCATTCCTGCTTTTGCGCTTACGTCTCCATGGGCAGGCAGGCAAGCCACCCTTCATGAATTTGCCCCGCAGACTGCTGCGGGCACACACTTTCTGCGTGCCGGGTGGGCGCTCTGCGCCCCTTTGTACGCGGAGTAAAATGGCAATCGCCCCTGCGCTTGCCGTATCCAAAATAGCCGGTGAAAAAACCAAAACCAGAGGAATGCTCTATGAAAAAATGCAATCTGTTTTATCTCAGCGGACTGTTGTTTTTTCTTGTTGCGGTGCTGAATCTTGTTACCGGCGAGAATCACTCTACGGCGGTGGTATGGCTCTGCCTTGGCTCCAGCTATTCGTGTCTGGGGTATTCGCATCAGAAAAAATAAAGCATTCCTGCAGCCCCGGCGGTGGAAAAATCTGGCCGGGGCTGCAATTCTTTGCAGGGCTCGTTCGTATTCCAGACAGAACGACCAAATTTCGACAAAGACGAGGTATGTGTATGTCAACCAAACCGATCCATTCCACTGCCGCGACCCGCTTTGACCTGAGCGCAGCGGCGCTTCATATCCTTGCCATGGCGCTGATGCTGATGGACCACCTGTGGGCGACGTTGCTGCCCGCGCAGGAATGGCTGACCTGTGCCGGGCGGGTGGCGTTTCCCGTCTTTGCCTTTATGGCGGTGGAGGGCTACTTCCACACCCACGACCTGAAAAAATACACCCTGCGTCTGCTGTTGTTTGCCCTGCTTTCGGAGATCCCCTTCGATTTGATGTACGGCGGTACATGGTTCTACCCGGTGCACCAGAACGTCATCTGGACGCTGCTTTTGGGCATTCTGGGCATCCATCTGATGGAAACGGTGCGCAAAAAGCAGAAAACAGGACTATACCTGCTGGTATCCGCCCTTGTGGTGGTGGCGGGCGCGGTGCTGGGCACGCTGGGCATGGTGGACTACTACGGCGCAGGGGTGCTGACTGTGTTCATCTTCTACTTTTTTCACGGGCACGGGCGCAAGTGGTGGTGTCTGCTGGGGCAGCTGGCTGCGCTGTACTGGGTCAACGTGGAGCTGCTGGGCGGGCTTATGTACCCCATTCAGCTCTTCGGCATGGACTTTGAGCTTTGCCAGCAGGGGCTGGCGCTGCTGGCACTGGTGCCCATCTGGCTGTACCGCGGTCGGCAGGGCTATCACAGCAAGCCTTTCCAGTATGCCTGCTACGCCTTTTACCCCATGCACATGCTGCTGCTGGTTCTGGTGCTGAATTTCGTGAACCGGTAAGGAAAACGGAGCGCTCCAAAGGCATTTTTATGCGTGGAGACGTAGAGGCAGATCACCGCTGAAATGGCCAAAGCGCATGCGGAAACTATTTCAATATCCCGTCGGTACAAGGCCGCTGCACAAACTCTGTGCGGCGGCTTTTTTGCGGCAAAAACCGACACTTGTTCACAAAAAGTTCAGCCTTTTGAGCAAAAAATACTATTTTTTTCGTGTAAAATAGACAATACGGATTGAATGCCGCCCGCGATTGGATTATAATAATAGTGTATGCAAAAACGCATCTGCTGCTTTTTTATGATTTTTTATCGCTTGAAAACAGCGTAGCTGCGCGATGCGGGCTACTGAAAAGAGAGAGCTGCCGTTGCGGGTCTTTGCCGCAAACGGCTTGTTTGCCATAGCAGCCGGGGCGTTATGTTCCGGTTATTTGTCCTTAGGAGGAAAAACAAGGTGAGAGTAGGTCTTGACATCGGTAGCACCACCATCAAGTGCGTGGTGCTGGGCGAGCATGATGAACTGCTGTATTCTACATACGAACGACATTATAGTCATATTCTGGAAAAGGCGCAGGAGCTGCTGCGGCGCATTGATGCCGAGCATCTGCATGGCCGCAAGGCGCTGCTCAGCATCTCCGGCTCTGCCGGTATGGGCTTGGCCGACAGCTGCGGTGTGCCCTTTGTGCAGGAGGTATTCTCCACCCGCGTGGCGGTCAAGCGCTTTATGCCAAAGACTGATTGTGTCATTGAGCTGGGCGGCGAGGATGCCAAGATCCTGTTTTTGACCAACGGCACCGAGGTGCGCATGAACGGCAGCTGTGCCGGCGGCACCGGTGCTTTCATCGACCAGATGGCCACTCTGCTGAAGATGAGCGCTGAGGAGATGAACAAGGCCGCCGAACAGGCGCAGCGCACCTATACCATCGCCAGCCGCTGCGGCGTGTTTGCAAAAAGTGACGTGCAGCCGCTGATCAATCAGGGTGCCCGCACCGAGGATATCGCCGCCAGCATCTATAAGGCTGTGGTCAACCAGACCATAGCCGGTCTGGCACAGGGCCGCCCCATCAAGGGCAATATCCTTTATCTGGGCGGCCCGCTCACTTTCAGCACCGTGCTGCGCAAGAGCTTTGACGAAGCGCTGAACGTGACCGGCACCTGCCCGGAAAACAGCCTGCTGTATGTGGCGCTGGGCGCTGCGTTGTATGCCGATAAGGAATTTGTGCTCACCGAGGTGGCCGATGCGCTGGACAAGTACGCCGCCACTGCTACCTATGCCAGCGAGCCGCCGCTGTTCGCCAGCAAGGAGGAGTACGAGGCTTTCCACGCACGGCACATGTCCCACAGTGTGCCCCGCGTGGCTTTTAGTGCCCACTGCGGGCCGGTGCATATCGGCATCGACTCCGGTTCTACCACCGTCAAGCTGGTGGTGGTGGACGAAAAGAGCCAGATTTTGTACACCAACTATCAGCCCAACCTTGGCAACCCGCTGCCTCTGATTCGGGAGCAGCTGCTCAAGATCTACAAGGAGCACCCGGGGCTGCAGGTGGCCAGTGTTACCACCACCGGCTACGGCGAGGAGTTGGTAAAGAACGCTTTCCGCTGTGATTACGGTCTGGTGGAAACGGTGGCGCATTTTACCGCTGCCAAGTACTTTATGCCGGACGTGGACTTCATCATTGACATCGGCGGGCAGGACATGAAGTGCTTCAAGATCGAGGACGGCGCCATCAGCAACATCTTCCTGAACGAGGCCTGCTCCTCCGGCTGCGGCAGCTTTTTGCAGACCTTTGCGCAGGCACTGGGCTATGACGTCAAGGAGTTTGCCGCGCTGGGTCTGTTCGCAGACCGCCCGGTGGACTTGGGCAGCCGCTGCACTGTGTTCATGAACAGCTCGGTCAAGCAGGCGCAAAAGGACGGTGCCAGCATCGAGAATATCTCCGCAGGCCTGTCCATCAGCGTGGTCAAGAACGCGCTGTACAAGGTGATCCGCGCTTCCAGCCCGGAAGAGCTGGGCCGCAAGATCGTGGTACAGGGCGGTACCTTTTATAATGAAGCCGTGCTCCGTGCCTTTGAAAAAGAGATGGGCGTGGAGGTCATCCGGCCGGACATTGCCGGTCTGATGGGCGCTTACGGCGCTGCTTTGTACGGCCTGCGCCAGAGCCATAAAAACAACCAGACCACCTCTGCCATGATGGACGAGCAGGAGCTGGAAAAGTTTGCACAGCAGGTGGTCAGCGTCAAGTGCGGCGGCTGCGGCAACCATTGCCAGCTGACCGTCAATACCTTTGCCGATGGCCGCAAATTCATCTCCGGTAACCGCTGCGATAAGCCCGTTACCGGCAAAAGTGAGGACAACAGCCTGAACCTGTACGCCTACAAGCAGCAGCTGCTGGCCAGCTACAAGCCTGTGCCCGGCAAGCGCGGTTCCATCGGCATTCCGATGTGTCTGGGCTTCTATGAGCTGCTGCCCTTCTGGTACGCCTTCTGGACGAGCCTTGGTTTTGCGGTGCACACCAGCCCGGTGTCCACCCGCGGGCTGTATCTGGCCGGACAGGCTACCATCCCCAGCGATACCGCCTGCTTCCCGGCAAAGCTGAGCCACGGCCACATCAAGGCGCTGAGCCAGATGCAGCTGGACGCCATCTTCTACCCCTGCCTGACCTACAATGTGGACGAGGGCTTGGGCGACAACCATTATAACTGCCCGGTGGTGGCCTACTACCCGGAGGTTCTGGCAGGCAACTGCCCGGAGCTGGAAGGCAAAAAGTTCATCTATGATTATGTGGGCATCCACCGTCCCAAGGATTTTGTGCACAAGATGGCAAAGGAGGTGCTGCCCAAGTACTTTGGCGGCATCTCCGAGCGGGAGGTGCAGGCCGCAGCCGATGCCGCCTACGCGGAGTACGAAGCGCACATGGCAAAGATCCGGGTAAAGGGCAGTGAGATCATTGACGAGGCGCGCCGTCAGGGTAAGCGCATCATTGTGCTGGCAGGCCGTCCCTATCATGTAGACCCGGAGGTCAACCACGGCATCGACCATCTGATCACCCGCCACGGGGCTGCGGTGGTCACCGAGGACAGCATCTCCAACCGGGTGCAGAAGTTCCCCACCAGCGTGCTGAACCAATGGACCTACCACAGCCGCCTGTACGCTGCCGCTAAGTACTGCACCACCCAGAAGGATATGGATCTGGTGCAGCTGGTGTCCTTCGGCTGCGGCGTGGATGCCATTACCACCGACGAGACCCGCGAGATTTTGCAGCGGGGCAACAAGCTGTATACCCAGCTGAAGATCGACGAGATCACAAACCTCGGTGCCGTGAACATCCGTCTGCGCAGCCTGTTCGCCGCACTGGACGAGCGGGACGAGGCCGCCGCAGAAAAGTCAGAATAAAAGAAACCCTGAGATAGGCTGAAGGGCTTCCCCCAGCGGGGGGAAGTCTTTGCGGGGACTATCTTGTTTAGAGCAACATAGGAGGAACCTATGGAATATCATTATCCCAAATTTACCCCGGAGATGAAAAAGACCCACACCATCCTCATCCCCAACATGGCCGTTACCCAGTTCCGGCTTATGGAGTACGCACTGCGCTGCGAAGGCTATAAGTGTGAGCTGCTGGGCAACTGCGGCAGTGCCGTGGCACAGCTGGGGCTGAAGTATGTCCACAACGATACCTGCTACCCGGCGCTGCTGGTCATCGGCCAGTTTCTGGATGCGCTGAACAGCGGCAAGTATGATCTGGAGCACACTGCCTTGCTGATCACCCAGACCGGCGGCGGCTGCCGTGCCTCCAACTACATCCATCTGCTGCGCAAGGCGCTGGTCAAGGCCGGTTACCCGCAGATCCCGGTGGCAAGCCTGAACTTTTCCGGTCTGGAAAAGGACAGCGGCTTCCAGATGACCCTCCCGCTGGCGCGCAAGTGTATCGCCTGCATCTTCTACGGCGATATGCTGTGTGCGCTGCGCAATCAGGTGGCCCCCTACGAGAACGAAAAGGGGGCTGCTGACCGCATGGTGGATCGCTGGATCGCCCGTCTGGGCCGTGCCTTGCTGGCCGGTAAAGGCTTTACTTCCCGGGAAATGAAGCACACCTTCCCGCTCATCGCAAAGGAATTTGCCACTATCCCGGTCACCCGGGTGCCCAAGGTCAAGGTGGGTGTTGTGGGCGAGATCTACGTCAAGTACAGCCCGCTGGGCAACAACGACTTGCAGAAGTTTCTGGAAAGTCAGGACTGCGAGGTGAACTTCCCCGGTCTGATGGGCTTTGTGCAGTATTGCGCCTTCAATATGGGCGAGGATCATGTGCTTTACGGCGGCAAGCTGGCTGTAAAGGTAGGCACCGACCAGTTCCTCAACTGGTTGGACAGCGTGGAGCGTGTCATGCTCAAGGCAGAGACGGACGCCGGGTTCTATGCGCCGGGCCCCTTCAAGGAGCTGGTGAAAAAGCCCAAGGGGGTTATCTCGCTGGGCGCAAAAATGGGCGAGGGCTGGCTGCTGACCGCCGAGATGATCGAGCTGGTGCAGGGCGGTTATGGCAACATCGTGTGTGCGCAGCCCTTTGGCTGCCTGCCCAACCATATCGTGGGCAAGGGCATGGTGAACAAGATCCGTGCGCTGTACCCCAGCGCCAACATCACCCCCATCGACTACGACCCCAGTGCTACCCGGGTCAATCAGGAAAACCGCATCAAGCTGATGCTGGCGGTGGCCAAGGAGCGGCTGAACGCCCCCGCAGAAGCCCAGCCGCTTACGGCAGAGCAGCTCGCAGGCGGCGCCCCTCAGGTTGGCGCTACCGTGTAACAAAAGCAAATACGATAAAACAGGGGAGCCGCTGCACGGCATTTTTACGCAGCAGCTCCCTTTTTGCAGGAAAGGAACCGCTATGGAAAAGCCCGCAGCTGCCTGTTATCATCTGCCCGGCCTGTTCGAGTTTTACGAGCTGTACCGCCGCTTTTTGCCGCTGTACCGGGAGCACCGGGAATATTTTTACGATTGGTGCACCATAGGCTCTATCTACGGCGCACCGGCGGGCTGTATCTGGGGCGGGGGACGCATCTCCTGCGGCGGAGCAACGGCGCGCGAGGTGCTGGCGCTGCTGTGGGAATACGGCATCTCCGGGCGGCTGACCTTCAGTAACTCCCTGCTGCGGGCTGAGCACCTTGCTGACCCGCAGTGCAACGCCCTGTGTGAGCGGTTTGCAAAAAGCGGCAGTGTGCCAAACGGTGTGATCGTCCATTCTGATTTGCTGGCGGACTATCTGCAACAGCGTTGGCCGGAGCTGTATCTGGTGTCCTCCACCACCAAGGTGCTCACCGAGTTTGCGGAGCTGCGGCAGGAACTGGAAAAGCCGCAGTTCCGGTATGTAGTGCCGGATTTCCGGTTAAACCCGGCACTGGAACAGCTGCGCACCCTGCCGCCGGAGCAAAAAGCCAAGGTAGAGTTTTTGTGCAACGAGTGCTGCTGGTTCGGCTGCACCGAGCGCAAGCGCTGCTACGAGACGGTCAGCCGTCAGAATCTGGGCGAGGACTGCCCGGACCACCGCTGCGCCGCCCCGGATGCCGCCGAGGGCTATCGCTTTTCCAAGGCGATGCGTAGCCCCGGGTTCATCGGGGTGGAGGACATCCGGCAGCGGTATCTGCCCGCAGGTTTTTCCCACTTTAAAATAGAGGGCAGGGGACTTGGCAGCGCACTGGTGCTGGAATTTCTGCTCTACTACATGACAAAGCCGGAATACCAGCTGCAGGTGCGGGAGACAATTTATCTGGACAATATGCTGGATCTTTTTTAAGAAAATCGCACCGGGCAGACCGTTTTCTGTCCGGTGTTGCTTTTTGCCTGCGGGATTTATACCGGAAAACTTTCTTTTCCCTCCAAAGCGTGTTACAATAAACAGGAAATTATTTTTAGAAGCTGCTTACGAAAGCAGCTTCCTGTAGGAGCAGTGCATGGAAACAACGCAAAAACAGATCGTACTGGGCATTCTGGCCCATGTGGACTCCGGCAAGACCACCCTCTCCGAGGCCATGCTCTACCGCGCCGGTGCCATCCGCAAGCTGGGGCGGGTGGATCACGGAGACGCCTTTCTGGATACCGACAGCTTGGAAAAAGCACGCGGCATCACTATCTTTTCCAAGCAGGCGCTGCTTACGGCGGGCAATACTGCCATTACTCTGCTGGATACCCCCGGCCATGTGGATTTTTCCACCGAGACTGAGCGCACCTTGCAGGTGCTGGATTACGCCGTGCTGGTGGTCAGCGGAACGGACGGCGTGCAGAGCCATACCGAAACGCTGTGGCGGCTGCTGCGGCGCTACCATGTGCCTACCTTTGTATTCGTGAATAAAATGGACTTGCCCGGCATGACCCGGGAACAGCTGCTCAGCCAGCTGAACCACCGCCTTGGCGAGGGCTTTGTGGATTTTGGTGCAGAGCCTGCCGCCCGCAACGAAGCACTGGCGCTGTGCGATGAGCAGCTGATGGAAAAAATGCTGGACGCGGGAACCTTGACCGATGCAGACATCATCCCCGCAGTTGCCCGGCGGCACGTTTTTCCGTGCTGGTTCGGGGCAGCGCTGCGGCTGGACGGGGTGGATGCACTTCTGGAGGGGCTTGACCGCTACACCCGCCCAGCCCCGGCGCTGCACGCCTTTGGTGCAAGGGTGTTCAAGGTATCGCAGGATGAGCAGGGCACCCGCCTGACATGGCTGCGGGTCACCGGCGGGGAACTGAAGGTAAAGGCTCTGCTCACCGGCGAAGCAGACGGCGAGCCGTGGGCAGAAAAAGCAAACCAGCTGCGGCTGTACTCCGGCGCAAAGTATACCCTGACTGAGGTCATCGGCCCGGGACAGGTGTGTGCCGTGACCGGCCTGACCCATGCAAAGCCCGGCACCGGGCTTGGGGCAGAGCGGGACAGCGATGTGCCGGTGCTGGAACCGGTGCTCAGCTATCAGGTGCTGCTGCCGGAGGGCGCGGATGTGCACGCCGCGCTGGGCAAGCTGCACCGGCTGGAAGAGGAAGAGCCCCAGCTCCATGTGGTGTGGAACGAAAGCTTGGGCGAGATCCATGTGCAGCTGATGGGCGAGGTGCAGCTGGAAGTGCTGCGCAGCCTGCTGGCAGAGCGGTTCGGGCTGGAAGTATCCTTTGGCCCGGGCGGCATTTTGTATAAGGAGACCATCACCGAGCCCATGGAGGGCGTAGGCCATTACGAGCCGCTGCGCCACTATGCCGAGGTGCATCTGCTGCTGGAACCGCTGCCCCGGGGCAGCGGGATGCAGTTTGCCGCCGACTGCCGGGAAGAGGTTCTGGACAAAAACTGGCAGCGTCTGGTGTTGACCCATCTGGAAGAAAAGCAGCACCTTGGCGTTTTGACCGGCGCACCGCTGACCGATGTAAAAATCACCCTGCTTGCCGGCAAAGCGCACCTCAAGCACACCGAGGGCGGCGATTTCCGGCAGGCTACCTACCGCGCCGTGCGGCAGGGACTGATGCTGGCCAAAAGCCAGCTGCTAGAGCCGTGGTATGCCTTCCGGCTGGAGGTGCCGGTGGAGAACATCGGCCGCGCCATGAGCGATATCCAGCGCATGGAGGGCAGCTTTGACCCGCCGGAAAGCAGCGCGGAGACCGCAACTCTGACCGGCTTTGCGCCGGTATCCACCATGCGCAGCTACCCCATGGAGGTGGTCAGCTACACCCGGGGCAGGGGACATCTGAGCCTGACGATGGACGGCTACCGCCCCTGTCACAATGCACAGGAGGTCATTGCAGAGAGCGGCTACCAGCCGGAGCATGATCTGGACAACCCCGCAGATTCCGTATTCTGCGCCCATGGTGCTGGCTTTGTGGTGCCGTGGAGCGAGGTGCGCAGCCATATGCACGTGGAAAGCGGCTGGGGCAAGGCAAAGCCCGCCCGCCCGGAGACGCAGGCTGTGCCCCAGCGCCGCGCCATGGCCTACCGCGCCACGCTGGAGGAGGACGCCGAACTGCTCAAAATTTTTGAGCGAACCTACGGCCCCATCAAGCGGGACCCGCTGGCGGCGTTCCGTCCGGTGCAAAAGACCGAACGCCCGGATTTTGCCGCAGAGCAGTGGGAAATTGCCCCGGAGTATCTGCTGGTGGACGGCTACAACATCATCTTTGCGTGGGACGAGTTGAACGCACTGGCAAAGGAAAGCTTGGACGCCGCCCGCCGCAAGCTGATGGACATCCTGTGCAACTATCAGGGCTACCAGAAATGCGTGCTCATTCTGGTGTTCGATGCCTACCGCGTGCCCGGCAGCCCCGGCGCCATCGAGCAGTACCACAACATCCATGTGGTCTATACCAAGGAGGCCGAGACCGCCGATATGTTCATCGAGCGGGTCACCCATGAGATCGGCAAGAGCCGCCGCGTCCGCGTGGCGACCTCGGACGGTATGGAGCAGGTCATCATCCTTGGCCACGGCGCACTGCGCGTTTCCGCCCGGATGTTCCACGAGGAAGTACAGAACGTGGAAAAACAGATCCGTGCCCTTGTGCAGGGACAGGCGTAAATGCTATCCCTCCCAATTTCCTCTCTTGTGAAAAAGTCGGTTTGGAAAATCTGCGGATTTTCCAAACCGACAATCTTAAAATAATGATTCCGCTAGAAATGCCCACAGCAACGCGGAGGGCATTCAAATCATTCCATTGGAGGTGTACCCATGGCTGTGGAAATTACCGAAGAATTTGTCTGGCAGAACATCCCGCCCCGTGCCCGGGACAGCCATAAGGGCACCTTTGGCAGTGTGCTGGCAGTGGCGGGCAGTGCCTTTTACCGGGGCGCGGCCCTGCTGGCAGCCGAGGGTGCGCTGCGTACCGGGGCGGGTATCGTTACCCTTGCAAGCGTAGAGCCGGTGGTCAGCGCCGCTGTGACCCGTCTGCCGGAGTGCTGCCTGTGCCCCTGTAAAGAGGGTGCACAGGGCGGCATTGCACCGGAGAATGTGCCGCTGCTCCGGCGGCAGAAGGCCACCGTGCTGCTGCTGGGCCCCGGCCTTGGCGGCACGGCGCAAAGTGCCGCCCGGGCCACCGAGACCCGCACGCTGGTGCAGCAACTTCTGCCCGGCTTTGCGGGGGCTGCGGTGTTGGATGCCGACGGCCTGAACGCCGCCGCCCAGCTGCTGGCCGAGGGCAAGCCCTTTCCGCACCCGGCGGGAGAACTGGTAGTTACCCCGCACCCCGGCGAGATGACGCGCCTGACCGGGCTTTCGGCGGCAGCGCTTGCCAACGACCGGGCGGGCATCGCCCTGCGGTATGCCAAGGCGTGGAATGCCGTGGTGGTGCTGAAGGGTGCACGCACCGTGGTGGCAAGCCCGGACGGGCGGGTGTGCGTGAACCCCACCGGCAACCCGGGGCTTGCCCGGGGCGGCAGCGGGGATGTGCTGACTGGGATGC
>ENA-OPDW01000558-OPDW01000558.1-human-gut-metagenome-genome-assembly--contig:-NODE-558-length-28587-cov-3.074162_pt1 | contig 28587 bp, 23 predicted proteins | sample MGYA00241264_ERZ501508 | MGnify/ENA primary metagenome ERZ501508 (study PRJEB25962, sample SAMEA2042575) | human gut metagenome | biome: human gut; feature: human-associated habitat; material: faeces...
CGAGCATTTCCTCCACAACTATCCCGGTGCCGTGCTTGCCGTCACCCACGACCGTTACTTCTTGGATAACGTTGCCGAGTGGATCTGCGAGGTCGACCGCGGCCACCTGTATCCCTACAAGGGAAACTACTCCACCTACCTGGAGGCCAAGGCCGCGCGCATCGAGGCGCAGGGCAACCGTGACGCCAAGCTCGCCAAGCGTATGAACGCCGAGCTTGAGTGGGTCCGTTCCTCTCCTAAGGCACGCCAGGCCAAGAACAAGGCCCGTCTTGCCCGATACGAGGAGATGGAGGCCGAGGCTCGTGCGAGCCAAAAGCTCGATTGGACCGACATTCGCATTCCCGTGGGCCCGCGTTTGGGCTCCAAGGTCCTCGAGGCGCATCACCTGCACAAGGAATTCGATGGCCGTGTGCTGATCGACGACCTTTCCTTTAGTCTGCCGCGCAATGGCATCGTAGGCGTTATCGGTCCCAACGGCGTGGGCAAGACGACGCTGTTCAAGACCATCGTGGGCCTTGAGCCTCTGACCTCGGGCGAGCTGGAGATTGGCGAGACGGTCAAAATTTCCTACGTTGACCAGAACCGCGAGGGCATCGATCCCAACAAGAGCCTGTGGGAGGTTGTCTCGGACGGCCTTGACCGCATGATGGTGGGCGAGACCGAGGTTCCCAGCCGCGCCTATGTGGCGAGCTTTGGCTTTAAGGGCCAAGACCAGCAGAAGCGTGCCGGCGTACTTTCTGGCGGTGAGCGCAATCGCCTGAATCTCGCTCTTACCCTCAAACAGGGTGGCAACCTGCTGTTGCTCGACGAGCCCACCAACGATCTGGACGTCGAGACGCTTTCCTCGCTCGAGGCAGCGCTGCTTGAGTTCCCGGGCTGCTCGGTGGTCATCAGCCATGACCGTATGTTCCTTGACCGTGTGGCTACGCACATCCTGGCCTGGGAGGGTACGGACGAAAATCCCGGCAACTGGTATTGGTTCGAGGGCAACTTCGAGTCCTATCAGGAAAATCGTGTGGCGCGCCTGGGCGAGGACGCTGCTCAGCCGCACCGCATCCATCGCAAGCTCACGCGCGACTAGGTGCCGGCAAGCCTGCCGTATCGACGATTTAGGCTTATCGCTTGAGTCAAAAACGCCTCGAATCCGTTTTGGATTCGAGGCGTTTTTTCGTTACAGCTCGGAGGCTTCGATTTGATCGATGACCCAAGTGGAACCTGGGGTATTGGGATGGCGTCGCAAGTGCACGATTGCCTCGTGACGTTTTCCGGCTTGGGTGTAGCGTAAGGTGAAAGACGCGCGGTTGCGGGTGGCGTCGATGGTGCCCCGCTCGCGGGCAATCCAGTAGTATTCGCCAGCGATACCCATGGCGTCTGCTCCAAAGGGAAGAAGCGACGCAAGCTCGAATAGGATATCGCCTGGGCAGAACACTTCGGTGGAGAAGTCTACGGGATAGTCGGGGTATTGTGCTGCGGGATCGATAGGCGCAGGGGTGGGCGCGGGTGCGGGAGCCGGGGACTCGACGGGTTGCGGCGCAGGTTTTGCTGCAGTGGCGGGCTCCGGTGCCTTCTTCAGGGCTTCCATAGGCTCGCTATCGTTTGCGGGCATGTCATCCTTGATGGGCGTGAGATCGGAATCTTGTCCGTCAGAGCTTTGCTCGGCTGCGAATGCGTCCGCCATGGGATTCGATTCGAGCGTGGTGACGCCTGCGTTGGCGTTGTCAGGGTCGTAGATAACGGTCAGTGAGATGGCGGGGAGGGAGTCGCTTTCCTGCTCTTCGACGGTTGGCGTCTCCTCGCCCTCTTCTGTCGTATTAATTTTGAGGGTATCGTCTTCGACCGGCTCGGCTACATCGGAATCCTCCTGTTTGCAGGTGGTTTCTTCTGCCTGGGAGTCAGCATCATTGGCAGTCGCTTCGTCGAGGACGGCCGTTTCGGCCTGGGCTTGCGCGGCAGCTTCGACGGGAGTTTTTTCGACCGTCTCGATAGATTCGAGAATCTCGCGCTTGACGCGGCGTGGCTTCACCGCCTTGATCGACTTGTCGCCGCGTTTTTTCTTCCAGGACTTGCCGCTGGTATCTGCCTTTTTTTGCGGTGCGGCTAGAGCTTCGTCCCATGCGGGCTGAGCGATGACGGTCGCGTAGATGCGGCCTCCTTTGAAGACGGTGAGCTTGATGAAATCGTCCAGCTCTTCCAGTAGTTCACGCGTGGATTCGAATCCAAGGTCTGCGGCGCCAAGGGACTCTTTTTCGAGAGCCTCTTCGACCTGGGTGAGAAATGTCTGCTTGCCGCAGCCGATGGCTTCGGAGAGCAGACGGTAGAGATAGATATGATTTCCGAGAGTAAGGGAGGTGTTCTGAGGCATATGAAATCCTAACCTGAGTCTGTCTGCAGGTTATGGTACCACCCACCCTATAGATTCAAACGCCTCAGATGGCGCTTTGCGGGCTATGCGGGCGTGCCACTAGTCGTATTGGGGTCACCTTTAGTTGAGTTTCCGGATGAGGGCTGGGAATCCGAATCGTCTCCCTTATCGGTGCCGGATGTCTCGGAGTTGGAGGTACCGTTTGATGCGGTTCCACTGTTCCCGGTTGCGGAAGACGAGTCTTGGTTTTGACCGGTGCCGCTCGAGGGGGTGGAGCTAGTAGATGTGTCGTTGCTTGCTGCGGTGTCTTGGCTGGTCGACGCGGCGGCATCGGCCTGCGGCGTCTCCGGCGTTTTGTCCGACTGCTCCTGGGCGGGTTCTGTTGCAGACCAGGGGGCGGGTACGCGCTCGCCCAGGCCTTTCCCTTCAGTGAGGGCAAGGATGATCGCCACGCTCAGAGCAACGGCGAGCACTGCCGTCCCAACAGAGAACATTACGACTTTGCGTTGGGTTGCCGCGCGTTCGGCCGCGGCGCGCGCCTGGAGCTTAGTGGGGGCGATGCGTGCCCCGTAGCGCGCGGGCTGACGATCGTAATAGCCTTGTGCGGCGCGCTCGCTGTAGCCATAACCCGACACATAGGCACTTGAAGGGCCGGGCCGGTCGGGCTCGTGCTTGAGCTTTGCGGCGCCCGCCGAAAGAAAGTGACGATAGACCTGCGAGCTCAGCACGGTCACGATGGAGCTTACTGCTGCGCCGATCACCGAGCCCGCGATGCCGATATGCGAGGCGAGCGCGACAGAGGTCGCAGCTGCTGCGGCGCCGGCGATAACCTGAGGGATGGAAAGTCCCTCGAGCAACTTCTCCTTAGGCGCAATCGCTTGGGTTTGTCCGATAAACTGTTCTTGTTCGCGCTGGTAAACACGGGTGCGACGGCTGTCGGTGTAGCGTTCTTGTGCATTATTGAGGGCCATGGCGGAATTCTCCTCCCGCGGCATAGATGGTTCGTTTAGGGCTGCGTTTCGCGGTGTGCGCGTGGCGCGCACTCGATTGTTGTACCCCGGGCCGCGTTTGTGAACGCATTTGCTTGAGTCAACAGAAAGTGCCAACACACGTTAAGAGGCTGTGTTGGTTTTGCATCGCTTCTGTGAGGGTCTGACTCTTGTGAGCGTAGACTCGAGGTGCTCGCTTTGCGATAAAAAAGCGCCCGGTTGTCGGATGCTTGATCGCGTGGCTGCTATTCCACGGGTGGCATGGGCTTCCAGGAGGGGTCGGAGAGAATTTTTGCTCCATCTTTCCATCCGCGGCGCAGCGCGGGTACACCGGTCTTGAACGTCTTGTCTACAACGGCAAGGCGGATGAGTTCCTTGCAGAAGGTGGCAACATTGCCCAGGCGGAAGAGCAGCGGATTGTAATCGCCGTAGAGCTTGAGATAGCGAGCGAGATAGGCGCGGTTGCGCATGATGTAGTAGCGGTTGGTATCGCTGGTGGAGTTGAGCTGGCGCTTGCCGGCGATGTCCCAGTTTGAGACCACGCGGGCGCGCTGCAGGATGAGGTCGGATACCACGGCGGTGGGGAAGTGCTTGCTGGCAAGATAGCCATAGCAGGCGTCGTCTCCATAGATGAAGAAACGCGCGTCGGGGTAGCCGATCTTCTGCACCACGCGGCGGCTAAAGAGGCCACCTTCAAAGCAGAGCTGATTCATGGGCTTGCATCCGGCCTCTCCCAGGTTGGCGGGGGCTACCGGGTTGGGGATACCCAGGGGCACAATGAGCTGATACTGCCAAAAGAAGGGGCCGCCATCGAAATCAAGGCGCGATCCCTGGATTGCGTCGTAGCGGTCGGTCCACTTAGCCAGGCGCGAGATTGCCTGGGGGATAACGAGCACATCGTCGTCCATGACCCAAAACCACTGGGCTCCCAGCTCATAGGCGCGCTTAACGCCGGCCGAGAAGCCGCCGGCGCCGCCTGTGTTTTCAAGCTGTGGGGCGTAGACCACGCGATCTGCGCTTCCTTCGCTATCTGCCTCGTCACCGTGGCCCCAAAGGGCAAGGCAGCGCTCGTTGAATTTCGCCACCATCTGTTTGGTGGCGGGGGAGTTCTCGTTATCCACGATGACGATGCGCCAGGGGGCATCGTCAAGCGCGGCGATTGAATCAAAAAGGTTTGCGAGCATTTCTTGGCGCTTATAGGTGACCACGACGAGCGCAAGACGCTCGATGGGCGATGCGGATGTGCCAGCTGTTTGGATTTCGCTCACGTTTGAAGACCCTTACGACGTCATTTCAGATGGATTCATTATAGAGTCCCTGCGGCATCTTGAGAAAAACCGCGCATTCCGATGATGTCTGAGAGGCGACGCCTCGCGCCGGCGTGCGCTTGGGCACGGCGGGGTATTATGGAACCAATCAATTTTGGCTCGAAAGGTGGCTTTGTGGACCAACACGCTCAACCGGTGCTGTCGCTTCTGGTTCCCATCTATAACGTGGAGCGCTATCTTCGGCAGTGCCTCGATTCCGCTGCGGCGCAGACGCTCGAGAACATCGAGATCATCTGCATCAATGACGGTTCTACCGATTCGAGCCCTGCGATTATCCGCGAGTACATGGAGCGCGATGTGCGCTTCGTCATGATCGACAAGGCCAACTCCGGATACGGCGACTCTATGAACCGGGGCCTCGACCAGGCGCGCGGCGAGTACGTTGGCATTTTGGAGTCGGACGATTTCATGGCGCCCGATGCGCTCGAGAAGCTGGTACATGTCGCGCGCGCCAACGATGCCCAGATCGTCAAGGGAAACTTCGACCTCTATTGGTCGACGCCCGAGGAGCGCCGCGAGCTTTTTGAGATGTTTTCTCCCAACCGCTGTGACAAGGTCGTGCGCCCTGCGGCAGATGCCTTTGCATTCCACCAGAAGCCTTCCATCTGGTCTGCCGTCTATCGGCGTGATTTCCTGGAAGATGGCAATATCCGTTTCCTCCCTACGCCGGGCGCCGCATTCCAGGATGCTTCCTTTACGTTCAAAGCGTTTGCCTTGGCGGACCGAGCGGTGTGGATCCACGATTCGATCCTCTCGTATCGTCAGGATAACGAAGGCTCCTCGGTCAACGCTTCCAACAAGGTCTTTTGCGTCAACGACGAATACGCCGAGATTGAGCGTTGGCTCTCGTGTGAGTATGCCGAGCGTTGCGGTGAGGAGGAGGCGGCGCGCCTGGCGCGCATTTGCCAGGCGGTGAAGTACGACTCCTATATGTGGAGCTATGTGCGTCTAGCACCGCAGTTTCGCGTGATGTTCTTGGAGCGCATGGCGTTCGAGTTCAAGGCGGCGCTTGATGACCATACATTCGAGCTTGCCGACCTTAAGCCTTGGAAGCGTGCGAACCTGGAGAGCATCTTGAAAGATCCCGCTGCGTGGGTACGGGCAAACGAGCGCTATGCGACTTCGGGCAAGTTTGGACGCGCGATGCATTATCTCAAGCTTGGAGGCCCCGGGCTCCTTCTTGCCTATGCAAAAAGTAGGTCGCACCATGAGTAGCTCAACGTTGGCGCCTGCCGTTTCCCTTATCGTTCCGGTTTATAAATCCGAAGCCACGCTCGGCGCGTGTCTGGATTCGCTCCTTGCGCAGACCGAGGCCGATATCGAGATCATCTGCGTCAACGATGGCTCGCCCGATAACTGCGCGAGCATCCTTGAGTCATACGCGTCTCGAGATGCGCGTATTTGTGTGATAACCCAGCAAAACCAGGGACTTTCTGCTGCGCGCAATGCGGGCATGGATGTCGCGCGCGGGCGCATCGTCGACTTTGTCGATTCCGACGATACGGTGTCGCCCGATCTTTGCCGGCGGCTTGTGGAGGTGTTCGATGCGACCGATGCCGACGTGGTGACGTTTGGCGCGGTGTGTGAGCCCGAGGACCGTGCTTCAAAGCGCATACGGCAGCTGCTCAGTCCCGCTGCGGCAACGTTTGATACCTTCGATGCCGCGCTGCTCTTCTCTGCGAATGCCCAGCCTTATGCCTGGCGCACCGCTATGTGCCGTGCGTTTATGGAGCGCGAGAACATTCGCTTCTCGACGCGCTTGCGCTTTGCCGAGGATGTTCCGTATCAGTTTATCGTTTACCCATTGAGTAAGAAGACCGTGCTCATTCCCGATAGGCTCTATCACTATCGCATGACGGATGGATCGCTCACCCATGTGTATAACACCGAGGCGTCGCGTGCACAGAAGGTCGAGCAGCATCTCTTGATGTTCGAGGTGATTTTTGACGAATGGCGCAAACGTGGCCTGCTTGGGCTGTGTCCGGGCGAGATGGTTGCTTGGTGTCTGGACCTGACGCTGTTCGATCTGGTGCGCCTGCCATCTGCAGAGGCAGACGCGTGCGCGCTGCATCTATCTCGCTTGTTGCGTGACGTCTACGGAGAGAAATGGTACACGCTTCCGTCCAAGGGAGCGCAGCGGCGTGCGGCGCTCGCCGTGGCGCAGGGCGCAGAATCGGGGTTCGAGATGAGAAAGCGTGACCTGATTGCCTTTTTTGCTGCCACGCGCGGTGTGAAAACCTGCGTGGAGCGTTTTATCTGACGCATCCGCTACACGTTCAATGCGAGGGAGATTGACATGAAAGACGGGTTTGTTCGAGTTGCCGCGATGACGCCGGCGTTGCGCGTGGCAGATGTCGACTACAACGTCGATGCGTGCGCCGATGCCGTGCGCGCGGCGAAAGCCCAGGTCGTGGTGCTTCCAGAGCTCGCTATCACCTCATATACCTGCGAGGACCTTTTTTTACAAGAGGCGCTGCTCGATGCCGCCGAGAAGGGCGTGGCCCGCTTGGCCGAAGAGACGGCAGACGTCGATTCCCTCGTGCTTGCGGGTGTGCCCGTGCGCGTGGCGGCGAAGCTCTACAACTGTGCCGCGGTGCTGTGCCATGGCGAGCTTTTGGGCCTTGTGCCCAAGCGGAATATCCCCATGTACGGTGAGTTCTACGAAGGCCGCCGCTTCTGTTGCGGCCCTACTTCGGTGAGCATGGTCCGTTTTGCCGGCTGCGATGAGGTTCCGTTTGGCACCGATCAGCTTTTTGAGTGCGATACCATGCCGGGCCTTGTCGTTGCCGCAGAGATCTGCGAGGACCTTTGGGTCCCCAATCCTCCGAGCACCGATGCCGTTCGTGCGGGTGCCACGCTTGTCTGCAACCTCTCGGCTTCTAATGAGTTGGTGGGCAAGGCGGACTATCGCCGCAACCTGGTTGCTTCCACCAGCGCTCGCCTCATGTGCGCCTACGCTTATGCCAGTGCCGGCTGGGGCGAATCGACACAAGATGTGGTCTATGGTGGCCACTGCTTGGTTGCCGAGAACGGCCGCATGCTGCGCGAGGCAGATCCCCTCAACGATATCGAGCTTATCCGTGCAGGGGAGGGACATGCCGCTGCGGGTGCCGCCGCCGTGGTCGACTTTGGTCTTTTGGCGGCAGAGCGTCGCCGCATGTCCACGTTCTCGGTCGAGGCGGATGCTTCGGGCTATGCAATTTCCTCGTTTGACCTTGATGTGTGCGAGGTCTCGCTTGACGATAGATTCGTCGACCCGCATCCGTTTGTGCCGGCGGACCCCATGCGCCGCGCGGAGCGTTGCGAGTCGATTTTTGCCATCCAAGCGCATGGTCTTGCCAAGCGCTTGGCGCACACGCATTCCCGTCGTGCGGTGATTGGCGTTTCCGGCGGTTTGGATTCCACGCTGGCGCTGCTGGTGTGTGCCCGAGCCTTTGACCTGCTGGGTCTTGATCGCAGTGGAATTCTCGCCATCACGATGCCGGGATTTGGAACAACCGACCGCACGCACGGCAACGCGATGGCCATGAGCCGGGCGCTTGGCTGCGAACTGCGCGAGGTCAATATCGCCGCCGCAGTACGACAGCACTTCCTAGACATTGGGCATGACGAGTCTGATCACTCCGTCACGTACGAGAACGCGCAGGCTCGCGAGCGCACGCAAATTCTCATGGATGTGGCAAATCGCGAGGGTGGCTTGGTGGTGGGTACCGGCGACCTTTCCGAGTTGGCCCTGGGCTGGGCAACCTACAACGCCGATCATATGAGCATGTACGGCGTCAATGCCGGTGTGCCCAAAACCCTCGTGCGTCATCTGGTGCACTATGTTGCCGACGAGGCGCGTGCTAAAGGCGATGAGGGTCTTGCCGCCGTCCTTCTTGATGTTCTTGACACTCCGGTTTCTCCGGAGCTTCTTCCTGCGACGGAAGGCGGCAAGATCTCGCAAAAGACCGAAGACCTTGTTGGTCCTTATGAGCTGCACGATTTCTTCCTGTATCAGGTACTGCGCTGTGGATTTGCACCGAAAAAGGTGTATCGACTGGCGCTTGCCGCTTTTGATGGGCGCTATGCGGGCGGCGCTGATGCCGATGGCGCTTGCGTTGGTACCTATGATGCCGAGACCATCATGAAGTGGCTCAAGAAGTTCTACTGGCGTTTCTTCTCGCAGCAGTTCAAGCGCAGCTGCCTGCCCGATGGCCCCAAGGTGGGCTCCGTTGCCGTAAGTCCGCGCGGGGATTTGCGCATGCCGAGTGACGCCGTAGTCGCGCTCTGGCAGGCGCAGCTTGAAGCCCTGTAAACGCCAACGGGTATTGGCAATCCAGGCTGCTTTGTAAACGCTGCCGTGCATCCGCCTTTTTGAACATCGCGGGTGTGCGGCAGCGCTACACTGAAGAGCATCGTTTTTATTTCGCATAATCGAAAGGTTCGTCCTATGAAGTTTTCCAGCCGACTCGATCGCTTTGGTGACGAGGTTTTCGCCGCCCTCAATAACCGCCGTGTCGCTCTGGAGGCCGAGGGTCGAACTATCTACAATCTCTCGGTGGGAACACCTGATTTCGAGCCGTACCCACATGTGGTCGATGCTGTCGCACAGGCTATTCAGGACCCTCAGATGTGGAAGTACTCCCTGCGCGATCTGCCCGAGCTCAAGCAGGCTGTGTGCGACTATTACGTTCGGCGTTTTGGTGTGAAGGGCATTACGCCCGATATGGTCTGCTCCGTTAACGGAACGCAGGAGGGAGTGGGCGTATTTGGCCTTGCCATGCTTGACGAGGGCGATACGGTGCTCGTGCCCGATCCTTGCTACCCCGTGTTCGAGGCGGGCGTGAAGATTGCCGGTGGCGAGCTCGCATACTATCCGCTCAACGCCGAACACGATTTCCTGCCGTATGTGGAGGGTATTGATCCTGCGGTGGCAGATCGTGCCAAGTACATGATTGTCTCGCTTCCCGCCAATCCGGTTGGATCGGTGGGCACGCCCGAGCTGTATGCCCAAATTATCGAGTTTGCACGCGAACATGATTTGCTTATCGTTCACGACAACGCGTATTCGGACATCACGTTCGACGGTCCGCGTGGCGGCAGCTTCCTGCAGTATCCCGGTGCGCTCGAGGTGGGCGTGGAATTCTTCTCGCTCTCCAAATCCTTTAACGTCACCGGTGCACGCATTGGCTTTTTGGTGGGGCGCTCCGATGTGGTTGCCGCTTTTTCCAAGCTTCGCAGCCAGATTGACTTTGGCATGTATCTGCCGCTGCAAAAGGCGGCCATTGCGGCGCTTACCGGTCCGCTCGACGAGGTTGAGCATCAGCGCTTGATGTACCAGGAGCGTCGCGATGCCTTGTGTGATGGTCTTGAGAACCTTGGGTGGGAGCGCCCCAACGCACACGGCTCGATGTTCGTTTGGGCCAAGTTGCCCGCAGGCCGCACCGATTCCATGGCGTTTTGCGAGGAGCTTATGGAGCAAGCCGGTGTGATTGTGACCCCGGGTGCGAGCTTTGGTCCCCATGGCGAGGGATATGTGCGCATGGCGCTCGTTCTTCCGCCCGATGGTTTGCGCGCTGCCGTTGCCGCCATCGCGTCCGCAGGGATTGTTGGTTAAAAGGACAATCGATGCAATTGCATGTCTTTTTCGGTAAGCGGTAGATGAATTGCCGCCGAGTGGTTCATAATGGGTTTGTTAATAACCTCGGTTGGACCTAGAGAGACAGTTGGGCCCAAGAGAGATGGGAGTGCCATGGTTAACGATAGGAAAGTCGCCATCGTCGGTTGCGGTTTTGTGGGATCTTCCTCTGCGTTCGCATTGATGCAGAGCGGATTGTTTTCCGAGATGGTCCTGATCGATGTCGACAAGGACCGTGCTGAGGGTGAGGCTCTCGACATCAGCCATGGTACGCCGTTTGGCCATCCCATGAAAATCTATGCGGGCGATTACGAGGACGCTGCCGACGCCGCCATCATCGTCGTTACCGCTGGCGCTGCCCAGAAGCCGGGCGAGACCCGTCTTGACCTCGTGAACAAGAACGTCTCCATCTTCAAGTCCATTATTCCGCGCATTCGCGAGGTGGGCTTCGAGGGCATTTTGCTCATCGTCTCTAACCCCGTTGACGTTTTGACGTATGCCGCCATGAAGATGTCCGGTCTACCCCAGAGCCATGTTCTGGGCTCCGGTACCGTGCTAGACTCCGCACGCCTCAAGGAGGCTCTGGGTGCCCACCTGGATGTCGACCCGCGCAACGTTCACGCCTACATCATCGGCGAGCATGGCGACTCCGAGCTTGCAGTCTGGTCTTCCGCCAATGTTTCCGGTGTGCCCCTGAACGATTTCTGCGAGATGCGCGGTCACTACGATCACCTGGCGTCCGAGAAGAAGATTGCCGACGACGTTAAGAACGCTGCCTACAACATCATCTCCAAGAAGCACGCCACCTACTATGGCATCGCCATGTCCGTGCGCCGTCTGTGCACGGCGATTATGCGCGACGAGAAGCACATCCTTCCCGTTTCCAGCCTCATGGTGGGCGAGTACGGCCTTGATGACATCTGCATCTCTATGCCCACTATCGTGGGTCGCGATGGCGTGGAGTGCCGCGTGCCGGTTTCGCTTTCCAACGAGGAGTACGCCGAGCTGCATCGTTCTGCTGACGCTCTCAAGGACGTCATGTCCAACGTCGACTTCGAGGCGTAAAAACTCTTCTCGTGTGTCAAAAAGTCGACAGGTTTATTTCGACACATTATACGAAGACGCAGGTCAGGACCTTGTTGGTTCTGGCCTGCATCTTTATATTGACGAGCAATGTGACAGAAAGTCCTCTGGTTTAATCTGTCACATTTCGATTCTGTCTGCTGTTTGGGTAGGATGAAGGGCACAGAAGCATCTGAAGCGGGGAGGGGCTCATGGACGATCGTAAAGAGGGCGTGAGTGCTTCGGGCAATTTCCTGACCTATGCTCAAACCGCTCTGGATACATGGAATGAGCGACCGTTTTGTGCGGTCGATAGCCTCGTTTTGTCCTGGCTTGCCTACTATCGGCTGCCTGCCGATTGCCCTTCTGTTAACACCTGGGAGGGCGTCGACGTTCGCGACCTTTTGCGCCTGGAGTGTCGCGAGTCCATGACAGGGGAGCTATGGGATCCGCAGGGCAGTTGGGAATTGCTGGTCGCCGTGTGCGCCAATCCGCGCTATCGCGGTATGCGCGTCTGCGGCTATCGCGCGGTGTTTGACGCAGCGGCGGAGGAACAGTTTGCCGCCATGACGTTTTGTCTGCCCAACGGCAGCATCTACATTGCCTTTCGAGGAACCGATTCGACTATGGTGGGCTGGAAGGAAGACTTCAATATGTCCTTTCGCTGTCCTGTGCCTGCGCAAACAACAGCGACTTCATATCTTGAATCGGCTGCGCTCGCACTGGACGGCCCACTTATGTGCGGGGGTCATTCCAAGGGTGGAAACCTTGCGGTCTATGCGGCGAGCATGTGCGACCCCGCTGTGCGCGAACGCCTTGTACGCGTGTATTCCCATGATGGCCCTGGCTTTAATGAGGCGTTTTTGGGCGGCGCGGAGTATCAGGCGTTGGCGACTGCGGGCAAGATTGACAAAACGCTTCCGCGCTCGTCGATTATCGGTATGATCTTTGAGCATCAAGAGGATTATGCCGTGGTCGAAAGCTGTGACTTTGGTCTTTTGCAGCACAATCCCTTTTCCTGGGTGGTGCCGCAGGGTGCAACCGATTTCGCCTATTGTGAGGGTCTCTCGGCGGGCGCGCGCTATATGGATGATGCCCTGGCTGCATGGGTTTCCGGCGTGACGCCTGCAGAGCGCGGCCGTTTTATTGACGAGCTGTTTGGGCTGCTGAGCGTTACGGGCGCGGAGCACTTTTCGGATATTGCTGCCGATTGGCAGCAAAACGTGCCAAAGATTCTTTCCGCGCTTTCCGAGGTTGATTCCGATACGCGGAGGTTCCTCATCGATACCCTGGCTGCCTTCGCGCGCTGCGCATTGACTCCCAAGCTGCCCGAGCTTTCAAGTTTGACCGAGACGCTTCGGGCATCGTTGCCGCTGGAGCGTATCGATGGGGTCTCTGCCTGGCGAGATAAAGTTGCCGCCATCCTGCGCGAATACGGATCTGGTTCGAACAAGGCGCTGTAGTTTTGGTTTGCGCCCCGCATGTGCTGGTATCATGGCAGGGTTCAATTCGCACCGAGGAGCATATCGATGAAGATCAATCACGCCATCTTGCATATTCTGGACTTTGAGTCTGCGGTGAACGTTATCAGCCAGCGCGAGCTCGATCTCGAAGACAGCCGCGCGTGCCGTCAGTTCGTCACCACACACTTGCGTCGTGCGCGAGAAAGCGGGGACAACAAGCGAGCGACTTTCTCCGAGGAATCTGCATTCGGCAGCGAGCTCAAGAGTTATTTCTACGGTGAGCGCGACTTCATCGACCTTTCGCAGCAGGTGGCAGATTTCATCGGTGGCGAGCTTTCGCGTGCTGACAAAGCCCAGTCAACCGATATCCTCGTTGCCGATTTTGATGATGACGACGATGTGCGCTGGTTTGCCGTGATGCTTCTTTCGAGCAAGCAGGCGTTTATGCACGAGGTGGGTACCGATGCCGGTCAGACCGTAAACGGCATCGCCATTATGCGATTTTGCCCAATCCCTCGCAGAAGCTGCAGAGCTACTGCGTGGTGCGCGCAAGCACTATGGAGATCGGCTACGTGGACAAGAAGCGCAAGATCGCCGGCGAGGACCGTATGTTGATTCCGGAGGGCTTGCTGCAGTGCGAAACGGGCGTCTCGGGCAAGGAGGCTATCGACACCGTTACGCGCGTGGTCGAGGAAGTCGCCGAAGAGCACGGCGCTAACACCGCGGTGGCGCTTGCTAAGGTCAAGGCCGCTGTGGCCGAGCGTGTTGAGGACGACGAAGAGCTGCCGCCTTGGGATATCGTCGACGAGGTGTTCGAAGACAGTCCTCAGATCAAAGAGAGCGTTAAGTCCGCCCTGCGCGAGGAAAAACTGCCCGAGCGCGTGCCCGTGGAGCGCAAGCAGGTCGAGCGTGCAGCCGTGCGCAATCATAAGATTCGCACCGATACCGGTATCGAGATCAGTTTCCCGGCCGAGATGGGCTCCAACTCGGATTACATCGAGTTCGTCAACGAGCCCAACGGTCTCATCTCTATTGAGCTCAAGAAGATCAGCAGCATCGAGAACCGATAGCGCGGCGGGCTGCACGGTTCAGGTTATATGAAAAGGGAACCCCGAAGAGCTAATGCTCCCCAGGGCTCCCTTGCCTTACAAATCGATTGCCTGCTGCAGGCCGTTTGTCGCTACAGCTGGCGCAGTCCCTCCTCGAGACCGGTCTTGCTATCGGTCTTCTCGTCGCGCTGCTTGATGACGCGGGCGGGAACGCCTGCTACGACGGCGCCCGCGGGAACGTCCTCGACGCACACGGCGCCGGCGGCGACGACGGCATTTTCGCCCACGTGCACGCCTTCGAGCACAACGGCGTTAGCACCGATGAGCACGCCGTCCTCAACGATAACGGGCGTAGCGCTTGCGGGCTCGACGACGCCGGCCAAAACGGTACCGGCGCCGATATGGCAGTTCTTGCCCACAGTGGCGCGACCGCCCAGGATGGCACCCATATCGATCATGGAGCCCTCGCCAATCACGGCGCCGATGTTGATGACAGCACCCATCATGATCACGGCATTGTCCCCGATGGACACGCGGTCGCGGATGGTTGCGCCCGGCTCGATGCGTGCTTTGACGCCCTTCATATCCAACAGGGGCACTGCAGAATTGCGACAGTCGTTTTCGATGTCAAAGTACTCGATATCGTCTGCATGGGCATCAAGAATACCTTTGAGCTCAGACCAGTCGCCAAAGACAACCTGCCCCGCGCCCTCGCCATAGGTGTGAGTGGAGCCGAAGTCGACTTCCCTGCCTGCCTTAACGCGTACGTAAACTTTCACGGGCGTCTTCTTCTTGGCGTTGGCGATGAAGTTGATGATCTCCTGTGCATCCATATTGGTGTCGTTTGACATGGGGTTTCCTTTCAAAACGAGGGGCGTAGCCGGCGTATGGTTCTTGTTGGCGTCTGGCTACTCGAACATAACTTGGTCAAAGGTGTAGAAACCAGGTTCGCGTTTTACGAGTTTCTGCGCGGCGGCAAGTGCGCCGTTAACGAAAATCTGGCGGCTCGTGGCACGGTGGGTGAGGGAGACTTCCTCATCGGTGCCAAAGAAGCTCACCGTGTGCACGCCCGCAACGGTGCCGCCACGCAGCGAATGCATGCCGATCTCTTTGGGGTTGCGCTTGCCGCACATACCCTCGCGTCCATATTGGGCGTAATAGTCGCTCTCGGGTTCGGCGGCAATAACCTCGTCGAGGAGCATCTTTGCCGTGCCAGAAGGCGCGTCGACCTTCTGGTTGTGGTGCGTCTCGCAAATCTCGACATCAAAGCCGGGGAGCTCGCGCGTTGCCTGTGCCACCAGGTGGCGCAGCGCAGCCACGCCGATGGAGTAGTTGCCACTCCACATGACGGGGGCGTGCTTTCCCAGTTGCTTTACCTGCTCGAGCTGTTCTGCGGTGTAGCCCGTGGTGCCGCTCACGAGCGCTGCGCCCGTGCGTTCGACATAGGAGGCGACGGCAGACAGGGTGCAGGCGTTGGAAAAATCGATAATCACGTTGGCGGCGGGAGCCGAGGCCAACGCGTCCGTGTCAAAGCCGATCTGCGCCTTGATGTCAAAAAGCGCTTCGCCGGATGCGTCCGTCATGGACTCGGCGGTTGCCTTGATGAGCGAGCCCATACGGCCCGTCCCCATGATGATGGTGCTAAGCAATGATATCTGCCTCCTTAAGTGCTGCCAAAAGAGCGGCACGGGTGTTGTCCGCCATGGGCATGAGCGGCATGCGATAGTGAAGGTCGAGCAGGCCCATCTGGCTTAAGGCCTCTTTGACGGGAATGGGATTGACCTCGCTAAAGAGCGCTTGGATGAGCGGCTGACCGGCGATTTGAATCTCTCGCGCACGCTCAACGTTACCATCCAGATATGCGTGGCACATCTCATGGACGAGCGCGGGCTGGACATCTGCCCAGACGCTGATGGTGCCCGAGGCGCCCAGACTCATAAGCGGCACAGTGAGGGCGTCTTCGCCAGAGTACATGCGAAAATCGTCGGACAGAAGATGCGCGATGCTCGCCGCAAACGCGACGTTGCCGCTGGCCTCTTTAATGCCCATGACGTTGGGATGGGCAGCCAAGCGCTCGACGTTGTGCTTGCTAATGCCGCAACCGCAGCGGCCGGGAATGTTGTAGAGGATGCACGGGATGTCGACGGCGTCTGCCACGGTCTTGAAGTGCTGATAGATGCCCTCTTCATTGGATTTGTTGTAGTACGGCGTGATGGTGAGCAAGCCGTCTGCGCCCAAGCGCTGGTAGGAGAGCGACTTATCGAGCATCGTGGCGGTCGAGTTTGATCCGGAGCCTGCGATAACGGGGATGCGTCCGGCAACCTGCTTAACCACAGCGGCAACGACGGCGTTGTCCTCCTCGTCGGTCATGGTTGCGGATTCGCCCGTGGTGCCGAGTACCAAAATGGCGTCTGTGTTGTTTTGCAGATGGAAGTCGACCAAGCGTTCAAGTGCGGCGAAGTCGATGCTGCCGTCGGCGCAAAAAGGCGTGACGAGGGCTACGATCGAGCCCTCTAGATTGCGGATATCCATTATTCAGTCCCTTTCTTAGGAATTGTTCTTCAGGCTGTTGAGAAGCTGTCGACCCGTGGGAGTGACGTCGAGCGTGGAAAAGTAATCGGCGGGCGTCTCGGCGCGGCGAATGAGTTCGCAGGTGCCGTCCTCGCGCAGGAGGACTTCTGCCGAGCGCAGGCGACCGTTGTAGTTATAGCCCATGGAGTAGCCATGCGCTCCGGTATCGTGGATGACTAGAAGGTCATCGATGTCGATGTGGGGGAGCGCTCGGTCGATGGCAAACTTGTCGTTGTTCTCGCACAGGTTGCCGGTTACGTCGTACGTGTTTGTGGCTGGGGCGTTGGATTTGTCTGGCCCGTTTTCCTGTCCCATCACGGTGATGTGGTGGTACGCGCCGTACATGGCAGGACGAATGAGGTCGACGGCGCTTGCATCGACGCCAATATAGTCCTTATAGATATGCTTCTCGTGCAGGGCACGCGTGACCAGGCAACCGTAGGGACCCATCATAAAACGGCCCATCTCGCAGAAGATGGAGACGTCCCCCATACCCGCAGGGACGAGCACCTCTTCAAATGCCTGGCGCACCCCTTCGCCGATAACGTGGATGTCGTTGGGTTCTTGCTCGGGGCGATAGGGAATGCCAACGCCACCGGACAAGTTGACAAATGCCACGTGCGCGCCCGTCTCGCGTTGCAGGCGCACCGCGAGGTTGAACAGGATGCGCGCGAGGGCGGGGTAATAATCGTTGGTGACGGTATTGCTTGCCAGAAAGGCATGGATGCCCAGATTTTCGGCGCCGCGCTCAACAAGCATGCGGAAAGCTTCAAAGAGCTGCTCCTCGGTCATGCCGTATTTGGAATCTCCTGGGTTATCCATGATGCCGTTTGCCAGCTGGAAGAGTCCGCCGGGGTTAAAGCGGCAGCTTACCGTCTTGGGGATGGGCCCCGCCACCCGCTCGAAGAAATCGATATGCGAGATGTCGTCAAAATTGACGATGGCTCCCAGCTTGGCTGCGAGGCGAAAATCGTCTGCGGGCGTGTCGTTCGACGAGAACATGATGTCATGACCCGCGATACCCATGGCGCCGGCGAGCATGAGCTCGGTTTCAGACGAGCAATCGCATCCCGCCCCGTACTCATGCAGGATGGAGATGAGACGCGGGTTGGGGTTCGCTTTGACGGCGAAGTATTCCTTAAAGCCGGGGTTCCAAGCAAACGCGTCGCGCACCGCTTCCATGTTGCGGCGAATGCCTGCCTCGTCGTACAGATGAAACGGGGTGGGGAACTGCTTTGCTATAGCGACCAGCTGGTCTTTGGACACAAAGGGGGTCTTTGCCATTGAGGCTCCTTTTCTGATAGCACTCCTGCAGAATGTCTGTGCAGACAGTCTTGCGGGTGTTCCCCGCAAGCCCACCTGGCCTTCCGCGCCCGGTCGACCAAGTTCGGCGGGGTTGCCTCGGTGCGGGGTCGTTGCCTGCCGGCTCGCCCGCGCGTCTTCGCGCCCGCTCCTCTATCGAGTTTTGCCACAGTATCATGAATATGATGGTGAAACAAGGCGAAAAGCAGCAACGACACTGTTTCGTGATACTTGCACGAAAGGGTGCCTCGACGCCCTGGGACAAGATGGGTGCCCTATAATGTCGGGCAATCAAACGCGTCGAAGGGCACCCATGGATACAAACGATACGCAGCGAAACGCCGACCTTGCACGGATCGTGCGCTATCGCCGAGACCTTCACCGCATCCCGGAGCTCGGTTTTAATCTGGATCAGACCACGGCATATGTAGAGCACGTACTCGCTGGGCTTTCCTGCGAGGTGACGCATCCGTGCGATTCGTGCGTTTGTGCGTATTTCGACGCAGGTGTCGATGCTGCTTCTACGACAGCGATTCGTGCCGATATGGATGCGCTGCCCATTGTGGAGGCAACGGGGGCGAGCTTTGCTTCGACTCATCCGGGCAAGATGCATGCCTGCGGCCACGACGCCCATATGGCAATGGCCCTCGCGGCCGCTGTGTATGTCGACCGTGTTTTGCGCGAGTATCCAGGTGAGCTCAAGCGCAACGTGCTCTTTGTGTTTCAGCCGGCGGAGGAGACCACGGGCGGCGCTAAGACGGTATGCGAGAGCGGGGTTTTCGAGCGCTATCACGTCGATCGTATCTTCGGATTTCATGTGTGGCCCGATTTGCCGGCAGGTACCGTTGCATCCTGTGCGGGCCCCATGCTCGCGCGTGCGAGCGAGACGCACGTGCGTATCCACGGTGAGAGCATCCACATTGCCAAGACTCTTGGCGTGCACGAGGCGGAGTCGCACGACGCCGCGCTCGCGGCGGCGCGGTTCTTGGTGGCTGAGCGTGAGCTCATGGATAGACTGGGTGTCGAAGAGCCGTGCATTTGCAAGTTTGGTCTGGTCGAGGCGGGTACGGTGTGCAATGCCGTGGCGGGGGAAGCGCATCTGGCCGGTAGCCTGCGTGTCTTTACCGATTCGATGCTCGACCGTGCGCGCACGGGCATCCGGCGCACGTTGGAGGAGGCCTGTGCGGCTACGGGCTGCACCTACGATCTCGATTTTGCTGAAGGGTATCCGCCTGTGGATAACGATCCTGCTTTGTTCGCCTTGGCGCACCAGGTGGTGCCCGAGCTCGAGCTTATCGAGGAGCCCTTGCTGATTGCCGAGGATTTCTCTTTCTACCAGCGCCACCTACCGGGAGTGTTCTTCCTGCTGGGCTGTGGTGTTCCCGCGACGGAGGATGGTGGGCTGCCGGTCGAAAATCCGCGCGATGAGCAGGGATGCCCTGCCTACGCCACGGCTGCGCTCCATACCGATACGATGCTCTTCTCGGAGGAGCGCCTGCTTTTGGGTCTGGACGTGTACAAGCGCCTCGTGCATATGGCATAGGGCAAAGAGGCCGCCGGTCGTGCCTTGGCGTACGCTCGAGTTTGGGCGCCTGCGGGTCGCAATGCTTCGTCGCGACCGGCGCCCCCGGAATCACCGAAGTCAAAACCCGCGCACAAACGTCGACTTTTTGCTCCGGAGGGCGAAATATGTGCGTTTGTGCGCGGGTTTTGGCGTTGAGTGGGCGCGGACGGCCTCCCTACGTGCTGCCGAAATTCGCCATCCACCCTCGCATTAGCTCCCAGCTAATGAAATACAATTCCACTCTCTTTACCATGGGCGGTACATCACGTGACGTGTGCTCTCGTTGGACTGGAGAATGGAAAGAACATGGCAGAGAAAAAGAAAAAACCCATTGGCAAGATCGTCCTCATTGTTGTCGTTGTGCTTGTGGCGCTCGGCGCGTTTGGCTCGCTTTCCGGCGGCGACAAGGGGAGTGACTCCTCTACGAGCGCCGGCGCTGCAAAGACCGAGCAGACCGAGGAGAAGAAGCCAGAACAGGAGCCTTACACCATTTCGGACGAGGCTCTCGACACTTCGAACCCCTATGGCGTGAAGATCACCGGCACCCTCGTCAACAATACCGATGAGGATAAGAGCTACTTGCAGATCGAGTACAACTTGTATGATGCTGATGGCGCGCAGATCGGCACAGCCCTCGCAAACATCAACAACCTCAAGGCGGGCGGCACCTGGAAGTTCGAGGCGGCAAGCATGGAGAAGACCGAGGACGTTGCCAACTGGGAGCGCGTGGACGTTTCTGGCTTCTAAGAAGCGGTTTCGTGTTAACCGAATTGTTTATGAAAGGAGGGGGAGATGGAGCGCGAACGTCTGACGGAAGAGCTTTTGCATGAGCTGCTGGATGCTCCGACGGTCGATTCGTTTCTTGGCAGCCATGAGCTGCCAGACATCTCCCTTTCCGACTATCTTCAGCAGCTGTTGGAGGAAAAACACCTCGAACGCGTGCGCGTGGTGCGTATGGCCGACCTTAACGAGACCTTTGGCTACCAGATTTTTACCGGGCAGCGTCATCCGTCTCGCAACAAGGTGCTGCAGATCGCCTTCGCTATGGCTTTGAGCGTGCGCGAGACCAATCGGGCGCTTACGGCTGCGGGTGTGGCACGCTTGGATCCCAAGTGTCGACGCGACGCCATCATTCTCTTTTGTATCGATCGAGCCCGCTCGCTGCAAAAGGTTAACGAGGAACTCTATCGGCTGGGCGAAGATACCATCTGCTAGACGCTTTTCGTTATACATTGATTCGAAATCTTGTCCGCACGCCTTGCTATGATGTGCCCCATGGATACAACAGGTGACATAGAGAGTAATTTCGACAGCGAACTCGATTGTTTTCTGCGCTCGTGCGGCCATGACGACCGCTGGCGCGTAATCGAAGTGCTAAAAGATGCCGACGTCACAGGGTCGACTGAGGTCGTTGTGCCCGTTGGTGCGTCGGTGCCGCACGGCAGTTTCGATAGCGCGGTGTCGCGGTATGTCCGCAAGGTATATCCCGTGCAATCGGACGGAGCTGACGTTTACGAGGTGTTGCAGCGGGCTCAGCAGGTGGGGCTTTTTATCGATCATGTGCCAAAGATCATCGAATGCCTGCGAGGGCCCGAGCGCCGCTCGGTCGTGATGGAGTATGTCGAGGGGCCCACGCTTTCTGAATACATATCGAGCGGTAATGTCTCTCCGACGGCGGTGAAATATCTCTTTTTACAGATTTGCTTTGCAGTTCGCGAGCTGCATGAGTGTATCAATCCGCCCGTTATCCATAGGGATCTTAAGCCATCAAACATAATCATTTCGTCCTCGGGGCCACAGTTGATCGACTTTGGCATTGCGCGCTTGTGGCATGAAGGCGCAGAGTGTGATACCACGCATTTTGGCACGCGTCGCTACGCTCCGCCCGAGCAGTTTGGCTTTGGGCAGACGAGCGTGCGCAGCGATATCTATGCTTTGGGCAAGGTGCTGTTCTTTTGTCTTACGGGCAGGCAGCCTCCCAACGCTATGGATGTGTCTTCTTGCGAGGAAGCCGGTGTTGCGCATTCTATCGCACGGGTGATATGCAGGGCCTGCGCTTTTGATCCGCGCGAGCGCTATGCGAGCGTTCGCGAATTGAGTTCCGCGGTGAGCTCGCTGCCGCAGCAGGCATGGATGAAGCGCCCCGGGCCCAACTCAGGTGGTCTTTTGGCCCCCTTCGACTCGATGGTGAATCAGGCTCAGGGAGCGCTCTCGAACGCACGGGGTGTCGCCGGTTCTTTTCTTCGCTTGCTGCGTCGCATACCGCGATGGGCGGGGGTTATTTGGAATCTACTGCTGCTCTGCGAATTGGCTTTGTGCGTCATGGGTAGCCAATTTGCGATCTTTTATCCCAATGCGTTTGATTCGGCACTTCCGTTTTGGTTCCGTGTTATGGAATATGACCTGTTAACCGTATGTGCCCCTGCTGCTATCGTTAGCATTTTGCTCGATAAACGCGGGCTGTGGAAGCGTATTCCCGTGCTTCGAAATTGCGGGCAGCTTCAGGTGTGTTTAGTTGGAACGGGCGTGATTGTGATGTGCTTTACCGTTACCGTTTGCGCCTCGCTTATCGCATTGCCAAAACTCTAGAGCTGTCGACGCCAGCCGGTTGCGTGCAAGTTGTGCGTCTTCGGGTCTCTTGAATAACAGTGCGTGAAAAGCTTGCCCGATGATTGTTCCGGCAGGTAGGAGACCATGCGGTCTGTGGTAGGATAGCTTCGGTAAAACATGGCCAAGATGGTGGTGCGGAGACGCACGGGCGCATGTGCCCAGGAGAATCGGGGTGAGAATCCCCGGCTGTACCAGTAACCGTATCTCGGACATCCGTGGAATCAGTGCGCTGCAGATCGGGCGGTGTGCGCGGATGGATGATGTCAAGTCGGATCGCCTCCCATCTTGCATGCGGCTGCGGCGTATGCCGCCGGTGTGCATAGGGCTCTGGAGGGAAGGGGGACCCCGATGGGGGAACTCGAGCGTAACATGCGCGATGACGTGGGGCAGCCGCTGGGCAATGCTCCAAGTACAGACAATGGGGGACAAATGGATATGTTTGAGGACGAGCGCGAGCGCGCCTCGCTGCATCGCCGTGGCGCGATTGCACGCGGCGTAGCCAAGCGCGGCCTGGTGGCATTCCTGGCCTTCGCGATGGCCTTCAGCACCACGCCGGCTCAGCTGTGGGCCGAGGGCGCCGAGGGCATTGCCGAGGCTGTGGCTCAGGCTACGACGCCGGGCGAGGACGCAGCGCTTGCGGGCGGTGCCGCTGAGCAGAGCGGCGCCGAGGTTTCGGATTCCGGGAGCGCGCCTGCAGCCAGTGCCGCCACAACAGAGGCAGCAACTGGCGACGAAGGCTCGGCGACGGGGGAGAGCCCCGCCACGAGCGAGCAGTCTTCGACGGCATCCGCTGGCCAAGCAGGATCTGCCGCCGCGGCTGCCGTCCAGACAGAGAACTCGACAGAAACTGGCGATGTCGCCAAGAAGCAAGTCGAGGTCTCGTTCTCGATTGTCGGCACCGATGCCGACGGCAAGGCTCAGACCTGGGTGGCGCCTACGCAGCTCAAGCTCGACGATGGCGCGACGGCTGCGGATGCCTTCATTAAGCTGCAGGAGAAGACAGGCTTCAAGGCGAAGTACGAACCGAACACGGCATACGGTTTCTACCTCGAAAGCATCACATCCCCGAGCGATGGTCGCACGCTAGCCTACGATCCGACGACTTATGCCTTCTGGCAGCTGTTCGTTGGCGGCGCGTCTTCCTCGGTTGGCGCGAGCAGCGTCAAGCTCACCCAGGGGCAGAAGATTGAGTTTGCCTATACGGCTGGTAGCTCGTCCCCTGTCGTTAAGGACCAGGTTGCCGCAAATGTGACCGTCATTGGTCGCGATGCCCAGGGCAAGACTCAGACTTGGGTCGATAACGCGCAGTATGTGGTGACGTCCGGCTCGAGCGCACTTGACCTTACGAAGGTCGCACTCGAGGCGAACGATATTGACGCCGTTGCTGCGGGCTCCTTCATTCTGAGCCTTAAGTACAACGGTGTTGAGCTGGGTACGCCGCTCGATTATTCGACCTATTGGCAGCTGTTCATCAACGGCAAGTCGAGTGACTATACGGCGGACAATGTCACCATCCATGCCGGCGATACCGTCACGTGGTTCTACGGTGGCTGGGGCGACCAGTTGCCGTCCGATTCTGTCCATGCTTCCGTTCAGGTGCTTGGCAAGGACAAGGACGGCAAGCAGCAGGTTTGGGCTTCGACGGGTCAGACGAGTCTCAAGGCGGGCTCTACTGCCAAGGATCTCCTTGAGCAGACCGGCCTTAAGCTCGATGCCGGCGAATCGTCTCGGGGCTGGTTCCTCAACGGCATTTATTCGCCGTTCGATGATGAGTCCTATTGTGGCTATGATGCTGCGACCAATAGCTATTGGCGCTTTTACGTAAATGGCAAGTTCGCCGACGTTGGCGCCGGTGCCTACGAGCTCCAAGAGGGTGACGCCGTCACCTTTATGTATGGTGCTGACGCCGATGCCCTTCCTGGCCAGGTTCTTGGCTCTGTCGATGTTATCGGTCCCGATGTCAACGGCAACAATACTCGCTGGGGCTCGGCAAGCAATGTTTCTTTGCTCGAAGGCTCTACTGCCCAGAACTTTATTGAGACGGTCCTGAAGGCCAAGGGCGTTACGTACAACGGCTCCCAGAGTGGTGAGTACTGGTTCCTCAATTCCATCGACTCGCCGTTCGGAGGCAAGACGTACGGCTATGATGGTGCGACCAATAAATACTGGCATCTGTATATCAATGGAGAGCCCTCCTTACTCTGCGCCAATCAGATTACGCTCAAGAGCGGCGATAAGGTTACGCTTGCCTATACCACCGACGATTCGGCCATGCCCGATCCCGACAAGATTGTCGTGGACCCGAGTGCGACGACTCCTGATTGGGATGCCGAGTGGGCCGGCTACGGCAACAGTGGCAACGGTTCGACCGTAACGGATGCCAAGACGCCTGCGCAGGCCGCCGGTCTTAAGTGGGCCTTCGATTGGAAGGCCGAGTCTGGTCAGCAGTATGCCAACTGCAGCGAGCCTGTCATTGCTAACGGCTTTGTGTACATCGCGACCGAGAACGAGCTCATTAAGATCGATTCGTCCACGGGCAAAAAGGTTGCCTCTGCGCCGCTTGCCTCCAAGGTGAGCTATACCTCTCGTCCGATCTATACCAATGGCCTTATCATCGTTCCGCTCAACGGCGGTGCGGTCCAGGCGATTACTGCAGACAAGCTGATCTGCAAGTGGCTGACGCCTGGTTTGACGGACTTGACGCAGAGCTCCTGCACCGTCGTTTCGGACGGCGAGTACGTCTATGTAGGCTCGGTCGATATTTCGTATGACGAGAATTACAACGCGACCTACGGCAACGGCTCCTTTGCGCGCATTAAGATTGCCACGGGCGAAGTTTCTTGGCAGAACATCGACCCTGCCGAGGGCTATTACTGGACTGGTGCGGCTTTGACGGATAAGTATGCCATCGTTCCTACGAGCGCGGGTACGCTTAAGTGCATTGATAAGACGACGGGCGATGTCGTTTCGACCATGAAGCTCGGCGCTCTCGCGAACGCCGACTGTGTCGCCGATCCGTCCAATGGTTCGACCTTCTATCAGATGACGCACGACGGAAAGCTCCATGTGATTTCGCTTTCGGCGAAGGGCGTACTGAGCGAGCAGAAGACGGTCGATCTGGGTCTTACGAATAACATGAGCGCACCGGCGGTGGCTGGCGAAAACTTGATTGTCGGCGGACAGACGGCTACTGGCTCTGCTCTGGCTCTCTATAATCTGAAGACCGGTAAGACCACGATGGTCACCGCTGCTGACGGTAAAGAACTGCCGGCCGGATTTAACGGTATTGCTGCTACTCCGCTGGTGAGTGTTCAGGGCGGCAAGACCTATGTGTACTTCACCGTTAACAGCGCGGATAGCAAGGATTACGTCAACTACTCTGCTGGTGGTGGCGTATATCGCTATACGCTCGGCGATGCAGAGGCGACGCAGATTTATGATGCGGCTGGCCATCACCAGCACTGCGACTCTCCGGTCATTGCCGATGCATCTGGCAACCTGTACTACATCAATGACTCGGGCACTCTGTTCAAGCTGGGGGCCGTTGAGTCTTGGACGGTTGCCTTTAATTCCAACGGCGGGTCTGCTTGCGACACTAAGTTTGTTGCTACGTCCGATGGCAAGCTGGTCAAGCCGGCCGATCCGACGCGCGATGGCTACACTTTTGGCGGTTGGTATACCGATGAGGCTTGCACGCAGGCGTATGACTTCAGTACGCCGGTGACGGCCGATCTGACGCTGTATGCCAAGTGGACCAAGAATGCCGTTAACCCTGGCGGCAATGGTGGTTCTGGCTCCAATGGCGGCAATGGTGGCGCTGGCAACGGTTCCGGTGCTGGCACTGGCACGGGTTCCGGCTCCGGCACGAAGGGCCAGCAGGCTGGCGGCGCTGTCGCCCCGGGTCAGAAGCCGGTGACCAAGACGACGGTGTCGACCAAGACCGAGACCAAGGACAACAAGTCCGACAAGAAGTCTGACAACAAGTCTGACAAGAAGGACAGCAAGTCCGACAAAAAGTCCGATTCCAAGTCCGATACGGGCGCTGCTTCCACGACCACTGCTAAGAAGTCCTATAGTGCTTCCGAGCAGGAGACTGGCACCAATCCGCTCGCCATCGTCGGCGTTGCCGCCGGCGTCATTGGTCTCGCCATCGTCGGCGTGTTCGTGTTCACCAAACGTCGGTAGGTGAGGGCTGTGTCCAATAAATCCAAGGACGCTGACCCCAAGCAACCAGATTCCTCGTTTATCCAGCTCGATGATCCAAAGCAACAGGGCGTCGCTTCGGCGGCGTCCGCCCCTCGACGGAAGGCGCTTCTTGGCGTTCTGACTGCCGCGTGCACCATTCTGATCGTCGTCTCGCTGGGCTTTGTCCATCCCTCCGAGAGTGGCGCCTGGTCCATTGACTGGATCATTCAGACCGTGACGGGGGAGAGCGTCGTCACCAAGGACACCAAGGCGTCTGGCTCGACTACGACTTCGGGCGAGGCCAGTTCCGAGGATTCCAAGTCATCGAATGATGCAAAAGACGAGTCCAAGGGTTCGAACGACGGCAAGGACGATTCTGAGTCTTCGGACAAGGAATCGGATAAAAGCTCGGATAGCAAGAAGTCCGATGGTCAGGACGGCAAGAAGTCTGGCGATAAATCCGCTGCCCAAAATACGGGAGCCGGTGATACTTCCAATGTGTCTGGCGGTGCTTCTTCGGGCGGTGGCCAGTCGTCTAATGGAGCCTCATCCTCTAATGGTGGAAACGCCTCCTCGGGCGGCCAGAGCGGCTCGCAGGAGTCCAGCTACATAACAGTGACGGTTTCGGTCACATCGAGCGCTGTGGGCAATCCTGTGTCTTCTGGTGGCACCTTTACCTTTAACGAAGGCGCTACCGTCTACGATGCCCTGTGCGCGCTGGGTCTTTCCGTCAACGCACATGGCTCGTCGTACGGCACGTATGTCTCCGCGATTGGTGGTTTGGCCGAGAAACAGTACGGCGGCACGAGCGGCTGGATGTACTCCGTCAACGGCTCAACGCCCATGACGGCCTGCAGCAACTACGTTCTCTCCAGCGGCGACAACGTGGTCTGGTATTACGTTACAGGCTAGAGGCCTCGGCATAGCGCGCCAGACGGGCGGTTCGGACAAACATCCGGGCCGCCCGTTTTTCAAGTGAATGGGACTGGGTCGCCGGGTCTTTCGGCAAACAAAAAAACCGGTTGGAATGGGAATTCCAACCGGTTATACATTCAAGCAAATAGCGAATCGACTACGACCGTGCGCCCTCGAGAAAGAAGCGACGGCTGAAGTAGTTGTACCAGGTGACGAGGAACGTGGCGATGGCCTTCATGGCCTGGTAGCCGATGCTCAAAAACGTGACGCCCACAAACATGTATAGGTCGTTGAGGCCCAGACCGATCACCGACAGGATGGTGAAGATCGTGAACTCGCGCTTGCGGCTCATTCCCTCGCGATGGTCGAACACGAACTTCATGCTAAGCCAGTAGTTGACCACGACGGACGTGGTAAACGAGACCGTGGTGCTCATCAAAAAGTCGAGGTGAAACAGCTCGACAAGCGCAATGAGCATACCCCAGTCGATGCCAAAGGAGATAAGACCCACGACAGCGAACTTGAGGAACTGCTTGGTATGAGGTTGTGCCAGTGCCTTGCGCACGTAATCACATCCAATGCGTTGATAAATCGAGCAGAGGATACTTTAGAGCTTTTGCAAGGGAAACGTAAGGTCTTTGCCAAGAACTATACGAACTCGCCAAATTTTCAAGAGCTAATCCGCAAACGTTGAAAATTTGCCCGTAAACGAGCAAAGCCCACGAACAACACAGCGCTCGACGTGCGTCATCCGTGGGCATCGTAAAGCTGCAAGGTTGCGAGTTACTTGGTCTCGTCGCCTTCCAGGAAGATCTTTCGGGTCACAAAGTTGTAGACCATGACAAGCGCGGTGGCGCAGATCTTGGCGATATTGGCCTCGAGTCCCAGACCGGTGTTGAGCGCCAGCACGATACCGTCGTTGAGTGCCAGGCCGATCATGGACAGCACGACAAAGATAATGAACTCGCGGCGGCGGCTCATGCCCTCCTTGTGCGCAAACACGTACTTCATGCTGGCGAGGTAGTTAAAGATGAGTGAGATGATAAAGCCGCTGGTGTTGGCGATCAGGATATTGAGGCACAGACCGTAGTGGAGCAGATTCATGATGCCAAAGTCGATGACGGTGGCAACGACGCCGACGACGCCAAACTTCATTATCTGCGCAAGGAGCTTTTGCATGGTACCTGCCTTAGTGTGGCGCCAGGGCGCCGTGGGGATGACAAACTCAGCAAGTTTAGCCAATCCCCGCAGACGGAGCTAGGCGCGCTCCTCGATAGCACCGTTTCTATATGCATCGAGCAGCTGGCGCAGGTCCTGGATCTGGCTGCGAATCTTGGCACCGGTATCGGTGTCGCTCACCATGCGGCGCCGGTCGGCCTCGTCAAAGCGGTTGGTCTCGCTTTCGATGTCGATGTTGCGGGTGAGCGCCTCGGCAACGGTGGTAAAGGCCTGGTGCGACTTGAGGCGGCATCCGCGCGAGCTGGAGATAAGCGTGTAGCCGGCGATGCCTGTTTTGGGATGGTAGGCGCGACAGAAACCGCCGTCGATGACCAGCCACTTGCCGTTG
>ENA-OPDW01000566-OPDW01000566.1-human-gut-metagenome-genome-assembly--contig:-NODE-566-length-28296-cov-3.511526_pt1 | contig 28296 bp, 18 predicted proteins | sample MGYA00241264_ERZ501508 | MGnify/ENA primary metagenome ERZ501508 (study PRJEB25962, sample SAMEA2042575) | human gut metagenome | biome: human gut; feature: human-associated habitat; material: faeces...
GTCGACGAGCGCGCCAAACTCCATCTTGACGGCGACGGGCTCCATGTCGAGCGCCTTGGCGATTCGCTTGGCGATTTGCACGTCATAGCCGTCGGCATAAGCGCCCGAGACGTTCTCGATGGGGATCGTAGTGTCGGATTCGGCAGACTCCTGCCAGTTGTAGGGAGCGTATGCGGCTTCCATGCCGATACGCAGGGTTTTGCCGTCGCCGAGTTTGCCGACGGCTTTCTTGGAGGAGCTGGATCTAGAGGAACCCGTGTTGGAGCCGGTGGTTTGTGCTGCAGGGCCGCAGCCGGTAAGGAACGTTGCACCCGCAACGGTGAATGCGGTGATGCCGCTGAGTTTGAGGAAATCGCGGCGTGAGCATGCGCGACCAAACGCGCCGAAGTTTTTCTCCATGATGAGAGCCTCCAAAAAAGTTGTGTTACCCCTTCCGCACGACGCAACCGGAAGGGACTCATTCCCTTCCCCCTTGCAACCTAATGCGAGAAAGTTACGCGCGCTAATCAACTAGAATACGACGAGTGGAGCCGCTACCTGCAAAAAAGCACAGACGGAAACAATGCAGAAACGTTAGGCGCCGTGCCAGGTAGCCGTAGCACCAAGAATAACCTGTCGTTTTGGCACGTGGGGTTCGTGCGGTAGGCGCCGACGATCAAGTGGCTACCAACCGAGTAGTGGTTTTGGTGCGCTTCCGGGTTCGCTATTTCCGGTTTGTCTGACGGCGTGTCCTGTCGAGCGGCGGTTTTGGTGCATTTCTAAACGAGTAGCGGTTAATTGTGCATCCGAGGGGACAAATCGTTCGCAAAACGTCGGATTATCCGCCACTCATTTTGGAATGCACATTTTACCGCCACAGGTTGGCCTAGTGGCGAGTGCGGGCGGCAACCGAAGGGCGCGTCGGGGGGGGGATCTTGTCGAGGGGCGAAAAAGCCGCCAGCGGGCGCGCCGGTGACACGAGGGGAGTATGGTGAGGTCGTTGAGCGCATTACAGAAGAAGTCGTACTTGGCCGAGTAGCCATGATCGCTTGCATCCTATGGGCAAAATGCGGGCACCATCCTTCATTTTCATGGCCAATGCCTCGGTGGGTATGGCACTCATCAAATCGCAATCGCGCCCGTGTTGATATTCCCCTCTGTACCAGTGCGACCACTGCTGGCTATGCGCGTTTTCCTGCGTTGATCGTGCACTGAGACAATCGTCTCAAACCGTTATTGGAACGTGTGTCACCTGGTATGGCTGCCCCCTTTTCTGAATAATCAGACTAAGGATATCTGGCAAAAGAAAGGGGGCTCGCTATGAGCAAGAGGATGAGGGGATTTGCCATGATGGCGCTCGTCTTGCTGCTGGCTCTGCCGGCGCTGGCGATGGGCGCTGCCCCAGACTCAAATGCTTCTCCTGCAAGCGAAGGGGGAGGGGCGCAGGCGACCGTAAAGGTCGATCCCGATACCCGCGATCGCTGGCGCCATTGGGCGGCGGGTGGCGGCGACGAGTCGCACATCTCGACGCAGAGCGTCGGGCGTATCTGGACCGACAAGACCGTTCGAGTGGCGGATGACGAGAAGTCCGACTTCCTAACCACGCTCTCGGTCATGTCATCTACCTCCGATACCACCACGACTGAGGTCAAGCCTCTCGACATTGTACTGGTACTCGACGCCTCCGGATCGATGGACGATCCGATGGGCGGCCACGACAGAACTAAGCGCATCACGGCGCTCAAGGGTGCTGCCGGTGACTTCATCGACACGATTGCCAAGCAGAACAAGGGCCTTCCCGCCGAGAGGCAGCACAAGGTTGCCATCGTCAAGTTCGCGGGCAAAAAGTCCAGCAGCGTGGGCAACGACACGTACCTCAGCGGCGGCTTTCCTTTTTACAATTATTACAATTACTCGCAGGTCATGAAGGAACTCACGCCCTGCGATACGGCTGGGGCGACAAGCCTCAAGGACACCGTTAACTTAATTAGCCCCGCGGGCGCCACGCGTGCCGACCTTGGCCTTCAGCTTGCGCAATCGCAGCTCTCGAGCAGCAATGGACGCGCGGACGCAAAGAAAGTCGTCGTCTTCTTCACTGACGGTTCTCCTACTAACAGCAACGAATTCGAGAGCGACGTCGCCACGAGCGCCGTCAAGTCTGCCAAGGCGATGAAGGATTCCGGTGCCACCATCTACACCATTGGCATCTTTAACGGGGCCGCGCCCACTGACGATCCCACGAAGAGCGGCACGAGCAAAGAGAACAGGTTCATGCACGCGGTGTCGAGCAACTACCCGTCCGCCACATCGTTTGATACCGAATCGCTCGGCTCGCGCGCACAGAACTCCAATTACTATCAGTCTGCGGCCACGACCTCCGAGCTCGAGAAGGTCTTCAGCGGCATCTCAAGCTCTATCACCACGGGGGCGGGCTATCCCACTCACATCGAGGACGGGTTCGGCCCGCATGAGACCGGCTACATCACGTTTACCGACACGCTGGGCGACTTCATGCAGGTTGACGGCTTCCACAGCGCCCAGATTAACGGCACGTCCTTCCCGGTTGCCGGCATGTCCACCGAGGGAAACACCGACACCTATACGTTTGAGGGTACGGCAAAGGACCTAGTCGTCACCGTCGAGCGCGCGGGCGAAGCGAACCCGCGCCAGGGCGATAAGGTTACCGTCAAGGTGCCGGCATCGCTCATCCCGCTGCGCGAGTACAAGATCGATAAGGCAAAGGGCACCTTTGAGGTGGCGGACATCGATGCCGTCAAGCCTCTGCGCGTGACGTATGCTTCGAGCGTCAAGGACGTCGTGCGCAACAACCTTTTCACGCCCGCAAACGTCACCGGGCTCACTGAGTATATCGATGCCAACAGAGATCACGACGCCAACACAGTAAGTTTCTTGGCTAACAAGTGGTCCGGTGGAGACTTGGGCGATACGTACGCCAGCTTCCGTCCGTCTTCTGCCAACAGCTACTACTATCTCCAGAAGGTGACGCCTCTCTACACTGATGAGGCGTGCACCCAGCGTGCAACCGGGAGCCTCGAAGGCGCCGCGACGTACTACTACAAGGACGAGTACGTTATCCGTGGTGATGACGGAAAGCCAAAAGATGCCTACACCGCGGTTGCCATCGACGGCAGCATGATCCAAAGCTTTGAGGGGGCCCTTACCTCCGACGGCACCGGCTATGCGCTTGCCAAGGGCACCGCGCGCCTGCTCTTCATCGACCAGCTGCACACCGAAAAGACCGCCGTGGGTGGTAACGCCACCGACACCGCCCGCGATGTACTCAATCCCGAGTGGAATGACAGCTCGAGCCTGGCCGGCGCAACGCAGGTCAACGCCCATCTGGGCAACAACGGCAAAATTACGTTTGGTTTAGGCACCACGCCCGCCGCGCTCGATACCAAGGCAAGATTCGGCCTGACCAAGAAGCTCGAGGGTCGCGCGTGGACCGATGCCGACGAGTTCACGTTCGAGATTGGTCTCGCGTCCGGTGACCACGATGCCCAGAGTATGCCTAAGACAAGCGTTATCTTGAGTAAGAGCGACGCAGACGGACAGGGCCACGCCGCTATCGACTTCGGCACCATCACCTACACCAAGGCCGGTACCTATGTCTACGAGGTCTTTGAGAAGGATGGAGGCGCAAGCGGTATTGATTACAGTACCAACCGCGCCAGGATCACCGTGGAGGTCACCGTCGATAAGGCCGGCGTGCTTTCTGCATCCGTCACTAAGGTCGAAAATCCCACATTCACCAACACGTATACCTCCGAGTTGAGCTATTCTGCCGCCGGCGGCCTTGTTATCACCAAGACGCTCAACGGTCACAGTATGGCGAAGGGGCAGTTTGCGTTTACCGTGAAACCCCAGGACGCCGCCTCTGCCAAGGCGCTTGGCCTGTCAGAGGGCGACAACACATTCATGACGCCAGCTGCCGCAGACGGCGCGACGGTATCCATCGATGTCCTCGGCGGTCGTGACGTTACGTTTACGCAGGCAGATGCCGGCAAGACCTACAGCTATACCGTTAGCGAGAAAAATGGCGGCGCCTCGGGCTATACCTACGACACCGCCGAGCGCACGGTGAGCATTGCCGTGACAGACGATAGCGCGGGCAAGCTCACGGCCACCACGACCGTTACCGGTGGCGCCATGGGCAGCAAGACCTACACCTACGCCACAGGCGAGAGGTCCGAGACGGCAAAGGTCCCGTTTACCAACAGCTACTCCGCCTCAACCGATAGCCAGGGCGGATCGACTGCGGCTATCATCGCCACCAAGGAGATGAAGGGACGCCCGCTTACTGACGGCGAGTTCACGTTCCATCTGGCCTATGCCGGCACCACTACTCCCCTCCGCACGGTGCGCAACAGCAAGGACGGCACCGTTGACTTTGGGACCTTCTCCTATGACACCGCCATGCTGGCAGACCTGGTCAAAAACGGCCACGCGACCAAGAGCACGAACAAAGGCGGCAACTTTGAGTGGACCGTTGAGTACGTGGCATATGAGGATACGGCCAGCCTGCCCAAGGGCGTGAGTCCTGATCTTGCGAGCTTCACCGTGATCGTGCACATTGTTGACAATGGCGACGGCAGTCTTAAGGCGACAGTACAGACTGAGGGCAAAAAATGCGTATTCCGCAACGTGTACTCCACGGGAGACCCGGTGACCATGCAGCTTAACGGCACCAAGGTGCTGAAATCGGCCGATGGTCTCACGCCGGCGAGCATCGAGGGCAAGTTCACCTTTACCGTGAAGTCCGAGGAGGCCGGAGCGCCCATGCCCGAGCGCACGGAGGTAACGAACGATGCCGACGGCAACATCGAATTCGGTGGCATCATCTTCACGCTCGCGGATCTCAACCGTGCCCTTGGTAACAATGGCACGGCGGATCAGGACGCTTTGGAGCTTGATGAGGCGGCGAACGGTGATGAAAGTGTCCAGGCGCTCGACGGCGCCGAAGGTGCTGCTGCAACAAGCGCACCTGCAGGGGACGAAGCGAGCTTCGAGCTCGAGGGGCCCGTGGCATCGGGCGAGGCTTCGGTGACCGACGCTCCTGCTACCGATGAGGGCGACGGCGTGGCCTCGGCCCCTGTCGAGGAGCCCGGTCCTGTTGGCGATACGATCATTGAATCCAATGGACCCATGTTGCTCGGCATGCCCGAAATCGAGACCGTGTCGTACAAGACTGCCGATGCCGCAGCACCTGCGGCGACGAAGTCCCGCTCCCATACCTTTGTCTACACCATCAGCGAGAGCGGAAGCGCCCTCGGCGTCGACAACGACCCCGTGAGCACACGCAAGGTTTCTTTTACCGTGACCGACGACGGCGCAGGGAATCTGACGGTCACGCGTAACCCCGCGGAGGGTGCGGCCTTTACGTTCACCAACAGCTATAGCGTAGAGTCGGTTAGCTCGAGCGTGACCGACCAGCTCACGGCTACCAAGGTGCTTAAGGGCCGCGCGTGGACCGATGCCGACAAGTTCACGTTCGAACTCGTCGAGGGCGATACCGTGGTGGCGACGGGCACCAATGCCAAGGACGGCAGCATCAAGCTGGATCCCATTACGTACAAAGGGCCTGGCACGCATACATATACGCTCCACGAACGCGGCGCGGGAACGCACGATCGCGGCATGACGTTTAGCGGTGCCTCCTATATTGTGGTGACCACGGTTAGCGACAACGGAGACGGCACGCTTTCGGTGGAGCATGCGTTCGAAGACGTTCAAACGAAGAAGGTGACTTTCACCAACGTCTATCGTGCTGCTCCTGCGAGCGTCAAGATTACAGCGATTAAGACGCTTGTCGGGCGGGACCTCAGAGATGGCGAGTTCGCTTTCGCGCTTACGGGCGAGGGCGATGCGGCAGACATAAGTCAAACCGCCAAGAACGATGCACGCGGCAACGTATCCTTCGACGAGCTGACGTTTGAGGCGCCTGGCGTCTACACCTTCAGGATTTCCGAGGTCAAGGGTACCGAAGAAGGAATGACCTACGACGAGAGCGTCTATACGATCACGGTCACCGTCGTTGACAACGGAGAAGGTCAGCTCGAGGCGTCCCTCAGCTACACCAAGAATGAGGAGGCTGTCGAGGCGATTGAGTTCTGCAATACCTTCACCGAGCAGAAGACTCCCGAGAAGCCCCCGGTAAAACCGGATACGCCCATACCGCCGACCACGCCCAAGGGACCCGGTAAGCCAGGCAAATCTGGCGGCATCGTCACTCGAAGCTTCCTGCCCCAGACTGGTGACACCGCTGCGGTGTCCATGGTCATCGCAGCGGCACTCGCCATCGCGGGAATCGCCTTCATCGCCTACGGACGGCATCGGCGCTAACGCCCTGCGCGATACGGCATAGCTTCGCCAACTCCCCTCAAGGGTCCGCTCCGTTTGGAGTGGGCCCTTTTCCGTGGAGCGACTTTATGCCTCTACGAAGCGTTATACCAGGTCCAGAAGAACGTGATGAGAGCCGTGCGCGAAGCGGTACCCGTCTTCTTGTTAATCGATGCGATGAGACGGTAGAGCGTCGAGCGCGAAAGGAAGAGCGCGGATGCGATGTCACTCACGCTGTCGTCCATAGTCAGAAGGGCGCGCACTACATCGCCCTCGCGTGGAGTGAGGCTGTATGCCCGGCAGAAGCGCTCGAGGGGCTCCTCAAGCGAGAGAGCGGCTGGCGGTGTCGATGCCGCCTCGCTCGAGCGCGCGTCGTCTTGCTGCGACATATTCTCGGTATTGATGTCGGCTCGGGGGTTCTCGTGTGGGTTCTCGCATCCGATCTGCTCAGTTCCTGAGCTCGAGAGAAGCGATGCAGCGACGCCTGCGAGTAGGACGACTGTGGCAATTATCATGCCAAGAGGGTCGCCGTCGTTGACCAGGGCAATGGCAGGCGCGCTCACGAGCATCGAGCCGATGTTGATGAGCACACGGCCCATGCTCGGCCACAGCTCATGCATTCTCATATGAGCAGAGAGTTTCATATAGGTCGTGGTGAAGAAGACGACGAATACGCCCGACCCCAGGTAGAAGACGGTGGCGCTTGCGCGTATGCCGACATTGCCTATGAGGATGAAAAGGGCACAGGCTGAGAACATCGCGACGGCGGTCATGATCATGCCGACACGACGCGTGTCGAGCTTATCGAAAAGAATGCCGGCGGCGAGGGCGCTTGGCACGAGGAGGAGGCGCGGCCACGAGCCGAGGTCGATGGCATTGGAGGCATGCGATAGGGTGAGTGCGGAGTTGAGGGCTGCAAAAATTCCCGTGAGGCAAAAGATCGCCACGGCGAGACGCACGGCTGTCTCTCTGGTTGCGGGGGTGGACATGGCGCGCCCATGGTCGAAAGATCTTGCCACGCGGCACCATCTGGTGCTTTCGTCTCGGCAATCGCATGGAGAAGGGTCACCACGGCGAGCGTGGAGAGTACGAGGACAATCTGGTTGGGCATATCGCCTGGAACGAGGATGTGGAAGATAAACTGAAAAACGATTCCCGAAGCGTAGGCGATAGCGACGGCGCGCGACAGATAGGGCGTTTTGGCATAGCGGCGCGCAAGGAACGAATGGGCGGCGCTGCCGATATAGCCAAGCGTCGCGAAGAGGACGATGCCCCCGGCGAGGAACGCCCAGGTGCGTCTGGCCATGATCGTAACGACAATCGCGGCGACGGCGAGCGTGCCTATGAGGGTCGAGACATCGTGCCGCCTGGTGGGGAGGCGGTAGCATAGATAGGGCCTGAGGATGAAACCAATGACACTCGAGCCGAGCATGAGGCTCTCTAGGGGCGAGACGAGGGAAGGGCCAAAGAGTAGTGCCGCATGCTCGTCGAAGATAAAGGTACTCGTGAGGAAGACGAAAAAGAACAAGGCCAAGCTAACGAGCTCCCGATATCCTGTCTGCGTCCGCTGTGTTCTGTGCATCTGCGCTCGCATAAAGGCTTCCTTTCGCTATCGATTCTTCGTATTGTACAAAAGGTCTCAAGGATGCGCGAAGGATGTTCGGCCGCATGTGCAGAAACTCTGATAGAACGCCGAATTATCGTTGACTTAAAGCGTTCGCGCGGTATACTCGACAAGTTACTTTGCAGAGCCCCGTGAATCTCTGTTAAGACACGTAATGTACATGGAGGAGTCAAGTGATTCAGAAATCGACTCACTACGCCAAGCAGGGCGAGGTCCAGCGCAACTGGGTTCTCGTCGATGCCGAGGGTGCTGTTCTGGGCCGTCTGGCCACTCAGGTCGCAATGATCCTGCGCGGTAAGAACAAGCCTCAGTTCACCCCCAACTCTGACTGTGGTGACTTCGTGGTTGTCATCAATGCCGACAAGGTCCAGCTTACCGGCAACAAGGCCAACCAGAAGGTCTACTACCGTCACTCCGGCTACAATGGCGGCCTCAAGGCCGAGACCTTTGTTGAGGCCATGGAGAAGCACCCTGAGCAGGTCATCGAGCGCGCCGTTCGCGGCATGCTCCCCAAGACCACGCTTGGCCGTCAGCAGCTCAAGAAGCTGAAGATCTACGCTGGTGCCGAGCACCCGCATGCTGCTCAGAACCCGACCAAGATTGACCTGGAGGCTTAAAGATGGCTGAGAACACCGTTGTTTATTACGGCACCGGCCGTCGTAAGAACGCCGTTGCCCGCGTCCGTCTCGTTCCCGGTACCGGTAAGGTCACCGTTAACAAGCGCGATGCCGAGGAGTACTTTGGCCGCAAGCAGCTGGTCGAGGACGCTCTCGCTCCCTTCAAGGTTACCGATACCTTCGGTTCCTTTGATGTCATCGCCCTTCTTGATGGCGGCGGCATCTCCGGCCAGTCCGGCGCCCTTCGCCTGGGCATCGCTCGCGCTCTTCTGAACGCTGGCGATTACCGTGCCGACCTCAAGAAGGCCGGTTTCCTGACCCGCGATGCTCGCGTGGTCGAGCGCAAGAAGTACGGCCTGAAGAAGGCACGTCGCGCTCCGCAGTTCTCCAAGCGCTAAGCATTTCGCCTGGTATTTGGATTCAAAAACGGAGTCTGCCGCATGCTCGGCGGGCTCCGTTTTTTCATGCCGCTGGATCGCATCCGGCGTTTACATACTGAATTGCTTTGTTGTTGACACATTCTGATATTCTGTTCAAATCGGACGTGCTTCGCGTTACGATAATGTCTGTGCGCTATATCGCGTGCGACAAGGAGGATCATGCTGAGCGGGCTTTTCAAGACTTTTGGCATGCGGAGCAAACGCAATACCTTGCTCTCGCCGCTTGCGGGTAAGGTAATTCCTCTCTCTGAGGTGAACGACCATATTTTTGCCGCCGGGCTCTTGGGCCAAGGCGTTGCCATTGAGCCCTCGGGTAACCATGTGGTTGCCCCTTCCGATTCTAAAATCGAAGCGATTTTTCCCACTGGCCATGCCGTGGCGCTTCACACCAACGAAGGTATGGATGTTCTCATCCATGTGGGCCTTGATACCGATCGTCTGGATGGAAAGTACTTCCACGTTTGCACCGCTATTGGACAGAACGTAAAAAAGGGCCAGGTGCTTATCGAGTTTGACCGCCAGGCTATCAAAGATGCCGGCTTTGACGTTACTGCCCCGATTTTGATTTGCAACTCTGTTGAGTTCTCCAGCATCAAGGGCAACGTGGGAAGCACCGTTTCGGAGCTTGACGAGCTTATTACCGCTCGCGAGAGGTAGCTCAAGAAAAGACCACTACACGCCTTATTTAGCGCTATGCTTTTGAGGGTTTGTTATTGCTCTTTGAAAGGGGCCTTTCATGATTAAAATCGTTCGCGCTCGCGATTATGCGGACATGAGCCGCAAGGCAGCCAACATCATTTCTGCTCAGGTTATCCTAAAGCCCAACTGTGTTCTGGGCCTTGCTACGGGCGATTCTCCCATTGGCACCTATGATCAGCTTATCGATTGGTACAAGAAGGGCGATGTCGACTTCTCCCAGGTCAGCACGTATAACCTCGACGAGTACTTTGGTATCGCGGACGACGATCCCCAGAGCTATCACTACTTCATGAATAAGCATTTCTTCGATCATATCAACATCGATCCCAAGAACGTGCACGTTCCCGCTGGATCTAACACCGACGTCGATGAGGTTTGTGCTTCTTTCGATAAGATGGTTGCCGACGCTGGTTTCTGCGATCTGCAGCTTCTGGGCATTGGTCGCAACGGCCATATTGGCTTCAACGAGCCGGACGACGTTTTCTCCAAGGGCACGCATTGCGTCAATCTGACCGAGAGCACCATCGAGGCCAACAGCCGTCTGTTTGAGCGTGAGGAGGACGTGCCGCGTCGCGCCTACACCATGGGTGTTCAGACCATCATGAACGCTCGCTCCATCTTGGTTGTTGCCAATGGCGAGAAGAAGGCCCAGGCCGTTCACGATATGTGCTTTGGCCCGGTTACCCCGCAGTGCCCTGCTTCTATCCTGCAGCTGCACACCAACGTCACGATCGTTGCCGACGACGAGGCGCTCGCTCTGTGCAAAGACAAGCTTGCCTAGTTTCGATTTGATACGCCTTGGTGCGCAGATAGCGTCAAGGTTGTACGGCCCCGAAGTGATTCGGGGTCGTTTTTTTATGCTGAGTTATCAACAAAAATGCGCCAATCTAACCCATTTCTTACGGCAATCTCAAATAAATCAAACAGACCGGCTGGAGCTTGGCAAAAACTCTGATTAACACGTTTAATTCTGTCGGACAAATATGCAATGGCGAGCGCCGTAAAATGCACCATAAACGGTAGCCAATGTATAGTTACGTTGACAAATGACATCGCTAAACTGTCAATATTGAAGACAGATTCCGGAGTTTTAGCAGGTAAATACATATGCCTTGAGAAGTTGACGGTAAGTATCGCGAAATAGGAGAAGATATGCTATATATCTCCCCCCAAATCTAACAAACAAGATCTCTTCGCCGAATTTACTATGCCCCTCTGGCAACCAGCTCGTATCTTGAATCGACAAGGCTCACGTTGCGCGAGAGTGGGGGATGCAGTGAATGTTGGCAAAACGTATGTGGGGGACTTGAAGGGCGAATCGGATACGAGAGAGTTCTATCGAGTGCCAGCTGGATTTTCTGCGCGCAGAGACCGATTGGTGCAAGATCTTGTGCGCAAATGCCGCGATGGCGGCATGGCCGTAGTAAGCGCACCGGCGGGGTTTGGCAAAACTGCACTTCTTCTTCAATACGCGGATAGCATTAAAGAGGATATGACGCGCGGTGACGTGGGTCTTATCGATGCACAGGGAATGCGTCCCGCTGAGCTTGGGGAGCGTTTGCGACGTCTGCAGCGCGATATCGCGCCAACCGCTTCGCCCGTTGTGATTGTGGACAACATGCCTCGCTTTGGAAAGGCGGGGCTGCAACGTGTGGTTGATACGCTAATTGATTTGCGCGATCAGGGCTTCGAGATCGTTGTCTCCTGCCTTCCCACCAACCATGAATTCGTCAAGGCGGTGGGGGAGAGCTCACTCATTCCCGCTCGATCCTTGCTGGTTCAGCCGCGAGAATACGCTCAGTGGGCGCGCTTATACTCAATCTCGGCCTCGCTTGATGTCTATCATCTGACACAAGGTGTCCCAGCTCTTATTGCCATGCTGCAAAGTATCAGCTCACAAGAGGCAGATGGATCTGCTCTTAACGCGGGTATCCTTGGGATTTATCAAGCGATTCTCAACAACTTGCAGCAGGCGCGCGATGGCTTGTTCAGGATCGTTTGCTTTATGTTGGCGATGGGATCGGGGACGATAGCCGATCTTGAGGCGTGCGGGGTGCGCGTGAAGCCGAACGTGTTGTTGCAGCTTTCGCGCGATTGGCCTGTGTTTGGATTTGCGGTCAATACCGGCGAGTTTAAGTGTTTGGGGTTGGGCGCACAGATCAAGCGCTCGCTTCAGCAAATGGTCGCTCGGCTTTCGAGCCAAATCGTTAGCCATGCCGGTCGAATGCTCGTTAAGGCCTCCCGCTTTGACGATGCGGTTGAGCTGTGCGAGAACGTGCTGGAGGATAATGACGCCATCGCCTTGCTTGCGATGCGCCCTACTGGATTTGTCCTGAGTGGCCACGGCTTGTTTATTAGCCGATTGCTGGGCCGGCATGAAGCTTCTACAGAGGAGCCGCTTGAAGCCGGTGCTCTGCTTGCGGCATGTCTTGCGGCGTTGACGCTTGGTGACCTTCGTCTTGCACGCGCTGCGGCACTCGAGCTGAGGAAGCGCGCCTACGATATGGAACGCGATGTCGACCCAACGGAATGGGCATGTGCCTGTGCGTTTGTGGCTCTGTGGGATTCGTGCGCGGGAATATCGCTTCCGACGCTTTCGGAGCAGTTTTGCAGAGGCGCAAGGTCGTCGCATGCTGATCGGTTGGAGGCTTGTATTGCCGCCTATGACCGTCTTATGGCAGGCGACGGAAACATCGCTGCCTATAGCGCTCCAGAGCCTTTGCCGCAAAACAGAAGATGCAACAGGGTCGATTTGCTGGAGATTCTTGAATCTACGGTGGAGGTGCTCAAGCAAGCCTTTTGCGGTTGCCCGGAAGACCTCGGCGAGGCGATGTCTCGTTTAAGCGGCTTGCGCGATGTGCTTCTCGAGCGCAGGCTTTTGCCTTGTGCCGCGCGAGTGCGCATGGCGCAGGCAGTGGGGCACCTGATGCGTCTCGAGCCGATTGCCGACGAGCGGGCATTTATCGATGCCAATACGATGGCGGTTCGGCAATCCGATTTGCCAACTCAGCTGTTTTGCCTTGCAGCGGAAGGCTGGCAGGCATTGACATTGGGGCAGGTGATGAATGCGCAGTTTCGTGGGCAGCAAGTGGAGAAGCTCGCAGACAAATCGAATATCTTTCTGCGCGGTTGGGCTCATTTGCTGGTGCAAAGCGCTCAGCTAAGGGATGCCTCGATGATAACCGTTCGCGAACAGGCAGATTTTTTAGATCTTGCGACGCAGGCCAAAGATCCGGCTTGGGCGTGGTCTACGGCGTTACATCTTTCGGCTGCGCGTTTTGACGCAGAGCTTTCGGCATGGTTTTCGATGCATCGGTCCGTATTGCTGGATTCCTCTTTTGCAACGCGTGCTTGTCTTGCCATGTCAGTGCTGGGGGATAGATCCGATTCGGTGCGCCGTCTAGTTCCGCTCCGACATCCCTCGCAGTATCGAGGCGCCATCGATGAGGCAAAGGAGGTGGAGTCATATGAGACGATGCTCTATTTGGGGACTCCCGATGTAGGGCAGGTAACTATCAACCTCTTTGGCGGCTTTCACGTGTTGCGCAACGGCCATACCCTGACCGATGAAGTTTGGAAGCGCAAGAAGGCAAGTGCGCTTGCTGCGCGCCTCGTGCTTTCGATCGATACCTTTGTGGACCGTCGGGTGATTTCTGAGGAGATGTGGCCGGAGATGGATTATGCCCATGCGCGCAAGAGTCTCTATACTGCGCTCTCCTCCCTGCGGGGTGCATTGAGTCAGCGGAAGGACGGTCCTCAGTATGTGGTAACGCAGGCCGATGCCATATCCTTCAACGGTGATTATGTTACGTCTGATATTCGTCGTTTTGACGCGTTGGCGCGTGAGGTCTTGCTGCGCAAGACGGGTAGGAGCGCACAGGAAGTTATCGACGATTGTTTAAAGCTCGAGGAGGTATATGCGGGTCCGCTTTTTATCCCGAGCATTGGCAATACGCAGTTCTTTGTTCAGCTGCGTCGCATGTATCAGTCCAAGTTTATCGACTGCATGATTCGCGGGATTGATTTGTCCGTCGAGGCTGGGAACACGGCATCGGCTACTTGGCTTGTCGAGGCGGCCTTGAGACAAGAAGCGACGCGTGAAGACGTGATTAGACGTGCTATGGCTGTCTTTGACTTATGCGGACGCCGGCGTGAAGTGGTCGAGCTCTATAACAGCCACCTGCACTATCTGGAGCATGAAGTGCATGCGCTTCCCGAGGAAAAGACGCGCATCGCCTATGAGCAGATCATTGGAAGGTCCAAGGCCCCTGTCATGCTGTGAGCGCCTGGGTAATATGAAAAAGCGCGCTCCTCCAGATGGGGGAGCGCGCTTGAGCAAAAGCGTACGCGTGCGCGTTAGTCGAGCTTGATGTGGTCGACGTCCTTGCGCGAGCTCACGCGATAGAGCGAAAAACGGTGGCCAATGACCTGGACCACGTCGGCGCCGCAGCGCTCTGCGAGCTCGTTGGCGGCTTCGCGCGCCGTAAGATCGCTGCCGTCCTGGACATTGCATTTGATAAGCTCGTGTGCTTCGAGGCACTCTTCCGTCTGCGCGACGACGCCGTCGTTGATGTCCCCGCGGCCAACGTTGACGACGGGATTGAGGTGATGCGCCAGGGCGCGGAGCTGGCGAACCTGTTTACCGGTGAGGGCCATGGAAAGCTCACTTTCTGCTGCTACTCTGTATTCCGTGCAATACGATAACGTACCGCAGGTCTGCATGGGGGCGAAAACCTGTGCATACACAATTGCAGTATGCCTTGGAGAGGAGCGCGGATGGCGATGGAGACCAAGCGGAGGGATGGCCGCGCGAGCGATGGGCCCGTGTCCCATGCCCGTAGGCCCGTCAATGCGCTTGATGCCGCCAAGAGGGCGGCTCATGCCAAGCCGGTGGAGCGAGAACGCCTGCGTGCTGCAGCTGCGGGCACGCGTCGCACGGTATCGAACGGTGCTGCCGAGCGCTCAAGCCGTGCCGTTTCGTTCGCGGCGGCACTGGTAGGAATCGGGCTGGCGCTTGTTGTTGTATATCTGATTGGTGGCGCCCTGACGGGCGTAGCCCATCACCGTGATGGTGCGGCTGCCGGAGAGGCGGAGGTTGCGGTGGTCCGCTCTTCTGAGGGCACCGCAAAAAAGAGCATCGAGTACGGTGGATTTGTTTACCGTTTATCTGCAGCAGGCGATGGATGCGTCCTTCAGCGACGCGCCCAGGGCTCCGAAGACGAGCCGAGCGACCTTTGCGAGATGGACGGTTTCCCGGTAGGCGTCATTGAGTACTCGGGTGCGGTATATGCCATATCGACAACCGATGCAGATTATCACGTGACAAGTCTTGCTTTAGGCGACGGCTGCGTGCCGGTCGAGCTTGTTCAAGGAGACGGTTGCTTGCAGAAGGCCAGACTTTCCAAAGGCGTCTTAGAGCTCGAACTGCGGGATGGAACGATGAAGAATATCGAGCTTTGAGCGTAGCTGCTCTAAAGATACGAGAGGTAGGAAACGTAGTTTTGCGAGCTCTCGGGCACGGCAAGCGTAATGGTCTGACCCCAGGGGCTGATGGAGACATACGATGGGTCTGTGTAGGTTGTGACCGTGACCTTTGTGCCTTGATACGAGGTCTGAAAACTACCCGCTACGGTGGCATCGGCGGGAAGCGTTGTGACGCTCCAAGAAGAGATGTCAATTTGGTTGATGATATCTTCGACCTGACCTTCGGAAAGACCGGTCGCGGCGGCGATGTCGCCAGCGTGAGAACGAAGCTCGCTGTCGAGTTTTCCTTTGATTCCCGAAGCATCGAGTGCGGCGTTGGCGGCGGTAGCTCCGGCACCTCCCCCAAGCTGCTGGAGGGTGGATGCCAACGGGGTTCCCGCAAGGAGCGTGTTGCACAGTACGGAAAGGATGCCAAAGACAACGACGATGCCCATGAGCACGCCGCCAAAAGTCTTAAAAAACTTCTTCATATACAGCCTCTCTGTTGCGGGGTGACTGGTACGTAGCTCCAAACAATAGCAAACGGGCCGGTTGGCGCTGAGTCCAACCGGCCCGTAACACACATCAAACAGGATGCGCTAGTTCTTGAGCGAATTGAGCGGAGCGGGGAAGCGGCCACCGCGATGCGCAAGAACCGTGCCCGCGTTCGGATTGACGGGCATGATGGGCGCGCGGCCGAACAGCCCACCGTAGTCTACGCACTCACCCAGGCCCTTGCCGATGGCAGGGATGATACGGACGGCCGTGGTCTTATTGTTGATGACACCGATGGCCATCTCGTCGGCGATGATACCGGCGATGGTCTCGACGGAGGTGTCGCCGGGAACGGCGATCATGTCGAGGCCGACAGAGCAGACACAGGTCATGGCCTCAAGCTTCTCGAGCGAGAGGGCGCCTGCCTCGACGGCGGCGATCATGCCCGCATCTTCGGAGACGGGGATGAAGGCGCCCGAAAGACCGCCGACGCTGGAGCTGGCCATAACGCCGCCCTTCTTGACGGCGTCGTTCAACATTGCGAGGGCACATGTGGTGCCGGGGCCGCCGCAGGTGCCCACACCGATGATCTCGAGAATGCGGGCAACGGAGTCGCCTACGGCGGGGGTGGGGGCAAGGGAAAGGTCCACGATGCCCTTTTCCACGCCCAGACGGCGGGAAGCCTCGCGGCTCATGAGCTCTCCGGCGCGCGTGATCTTAAAAGCGGTCTGCTTGATCTTTTCGGCAACTTCCATCATAGAAGCGGTGTCGGGAAGCTTCTCCAGGGCGGCTGCCATGACGCCAGGGCCGGAGACGCCAACGTTGATAACGGCATCTGCCTCGCCGCCACCGTGCACGGCACCTGCCATAAAGGGCGAATCCTCCACCATGTTGGCAAAGCAGACGAACTTGGAGGCGCCCACGGACTCGTGGTCGGCGGTGAGCTTGGCCGAGTCGATGATGGTATGGGCTGCCATGAGCACGGCATCCATATTGATGCCTGCGCGCAGGCTCGCCACGTTCATGGACGAGCAAACGCGGCTCGTGCCGGCGAGCGCCTCGGGGATGGATTGAATCAAACGACGGTCGGCGTCACCGATGCCCTTCTGGACAACGGCGGAAAAGCCGCCCAGGTAATCGATCCCGAGCGTCTCGGCGGCGCGGTCGAGTGCGTGGGCGATGGGGGTGAGGTCCTCGTCCTTGCAGCATGCGGCGATCTTTGCCACGGGCGTGACGGAGACGCGCTTGTTAACGATGGGGATGCCATATTCGCGCTCAAGATCCTCGGCGGTCTGTACGAGATTCTCGGCAGTGCTGGTCACGTGGTCATAGACCTTGGTGCACATGCGATCGAGGTTCTCGTCGGCACATCCCATAAGGGAGATGCCCATGGTGATGGTGCGGATGTCGAGGTTTTGCTCCGCGACCATGCCGCGGGTCTCTGCGATTTCTTGAGGCGTGATCGCCATGCGCGCTCCTTATGCTTGAGTCCAGCTTGTGGGCACTATTCTACCGTGCTTTACCTGTGCGCGGCGATAGGGTGTCGTTCTCGTTACCCATTTGTCAAAAAACGGGGACAAATCCTGTGGCGCTGTTCTGCTGTTTTGAATCTAGCTGCCAAAGACCTCTTCGGCGATGCGTGCGGATTCGGCGGCGTCCTTAGCATAGTAATCGGCGCCGATTTGCTTGGCATACTCGGGGGTGAGGACAGCGCCGCCCACGATAATTTTGACGTCGGGCACCTCGGCATGCAGCAGGCGGATGGTCTCCTCCATGCTGGTGACTGTGGTGGTCATGAGAGCCGAGAGGCCCACGAGTTTGATGTCACGTTCGCGCACTGCGTCGAGTACGGCTTGCGGGTCTACGTCGCGGCCCAGGTCAAAGACGGTGTAGCCGTAGTTGTCGAGGAGCATCTTGACGATATTTTTTCCGATGTCGTGGATGTCGCCCTTGACGGTGGCGACGCAGATCTTGCCTTTGTCGGCAATTTCGCCAGCGGGCATGGCCGCCTTGATGGTGTCAAAGCCCACGCGTGCCGCTTCTGCCGATGCCATTAGCTGCGGTAGGAAAAACTTTCCCTGGTCAAACAGGACGCCAACTTCGTCGAGCGCGGGAATGAAGTGGTCGTTGATGAGCTCCATTGCCGGAATTGTTTTGAGGAGCTCCTTGGTCGTGGCGGCAATTTCTCCCTTGCGTCCGCTAATGACCAAGCGAGCGATGGGGTCCTCGTTTGCCGGGGAATCTGCGGCCGCGGTAGGCGCGGCGGCTGTTCCCGGTGCCAGTGCAAGGGCAGGGTCGGCAGCGATCTTGTAGGGGTCGGTCCACTCGGCATAGCGGCCAATGTAGTCGACCGAGCCCTCGTCTTCGGCATTGATCACGCGATAAGCGCGGACAGTATCCATAAAGCGGGCGGATCCGGGATTCATGATGGGGGCGTCAAGGCCGGCACCAAAGGCGGCAGCCAGGAAGGTCGAGCCCAAAAGCGGGCGCGCAGGAAGGCCAAAGCTCACATTGGAAACGCCGAGGGCGCACTTCACGCCCAGGCGCTCCTTGACCATACGTACGGCACGCAGGATTTCGATTACCTGAGCCTGATTGGTGGAGGCGGTCATGACCAGGCAGTCGATGAGAATACGATCGCGGGCGATGCCATAACGCTCGCACTCATCTACGATGCGTTCGGCAATGGCAAAGCGCTTCTCGGCCGTCTCGGCGATACCGTCTTCGTCGAGCGCCAGACCAATCACGTTGGTGCCGTAGTGAGCTACGATGGGCAAGATCTCGTCCATGATCTGGCGCTTGCCGTTGACCGAGTTGATGATGGGCTTTCCGGCATAGCGGCGCGTTGCCGCCTCGACGGCGGTGGGGTCGGTCGAGTCGATCTGCAAGGGCAACAGCGTGGAACCTTGGAGCTGTTCGCATGCCGCCTGGATCATCTTGACCTCGTCGATCTCGGGAAGGCCCACGTTGACATCGAGGATATCGGCGCCCTGTTCCTGCTGGCTGATGCCTTGGGATACCACGTAGTCGAGGTCGCCGTCGCGTAGGGCTTGCTGCAGGCGCTTTTTGCCCGTGGGATTGATGCGCTCGCCGATGACGGCGATGCGATGGCCCGCGACGGGAAGGGTAACGCAGCTCTGCGCGCTTGTGACGTACATGGAGGGGTCGTGATGGCGCAGCTGCGGCGTGCGTCCTTCGATGAGCTGCTTGAGCAAGCGCATGTGGTCGGGCGTGGTGCCGCAGCATCCGCCCACAACGCCGACGCCATCCTCGATCATGCCGGCGACGGCCTGGGCGTACTCGGGTGCGTCGATGTCAAAGACGGTGTTGCCCTCGTCGTCTACGTGCGGCAGGCCGGCATTTGCCTGTACAAGCACGGGCTTATCGGTAACGTCGAGCATGCGCTTTGCAAAGGGACGCAGGTCGGCAGGCCCCTGACTGCAGTTGATGCCTACGACGTCTGCTCCTAAGGCGTCAAGGGTGATAGCGGCGATCTCTGGGCTTGTGCCCAAAAACGTACGGCCATCCTCTTCGAACGTCATGGTGGCAAAGATAGGCAGGTCGGAGTTTTCCTTGGCAGCAAGGACAGCGGCCTTGGTCTCGGCAAGGTCGGTCATGGTCTCGATGATGAACAGGTCGACGCCTGCCTTGACGCCCGCTTCGACCTCTTCTTTGAACAGCAAGTAAGCTTCATCGAAAGACATGGTGCCCAAGGGGCGCAGCAGGGCTCCGATGGGACCGATGTCGCCTGCCACATAGCGCGCTCCGGCGGCGCGGGCACACGCGACGGCGGAGGCAAAGACGTCTTCCACGCTGGCAGCCCCGTTGAGCTTGTGCGCGTTGGCGCCAAAGGTATTGGAGGTAATTACGTCGCATCCCGCCTCGACGTACTGGCGCTGGATGCCCGTGATCACATCGGGATCGGAAAAATTGAGGAGCTCCGGAAGGGCGCCCGCCTTCATGCCCGCCGCCTGCAGCATGGTGCCCATGCCACCGTCGAACAGCAGGTGCTTCTCGCCGCGCAGCACTGCACGCATGTGCTCGTCGCAACGCAAGGTTTCAATCGTTCGCGGCGCGTAGGCCGCCCCTTCGCGTCGTGCGCTGTCGATGGGTGCGGTGAGCGGATGGCCGTTGGCGTCGGTGGTTTTGAGCGTGTATTTCATGAATGAGCCTCGCATCTTCAAAGGCGGGTATCAGGGTGTTGGCGTCTGCACAGGCGAGATAGCGCGGGCTACCGTGTTTTCTCACCATAGCAGGTCTCGCCCCGTGCGCGGAAGGCGCAGCTGGGGCGCAACCTGCAGATATTGCAGGTGGGCCGCGTATTGGCGTCGTGCACCGGGCCATCGAACAGGCCGATGAACGCCGTCACGCTCTTGGTGGGCATGAGCAGGTTTGTTGTTGTGGCGGTAAGGCCCAAAAGGCGGCTTGCGTTGAGCGCGGCGAGGATGCTTGGCTGGGCCGAGAGCGGGCAATCCCCGTAGCCGGGGCTAAAGCGCCAGTTTGCGCTCAGGCCCACATTGGCTGCTTGTGTGCGAACATCGCGGTCCATCTGATCCACGGCAGCTTCGATATACGAGGAGCACGCGGCATCAAAGAGGGCGGCGTCAAGTGCCTGCTGGCTTGCCAGAGTGCGCAGTTTGCGTTCGCAATCCATGCCGAGCGTGCAGGCAAGTACCGTGCAAAAGGCGGCGTCTTTGAGATGACGGTAGATGTCGCGCCCGGTGAGGACAATCTCGCTGTCTACGAGCTGGATGCAGGGCATTCCATCGTCGTCGGTGCCGCTGGCGTCGACGCAAAAGGTGCGGCGCACGCCCTTGGGTTCAATAGAGAGTTCGAGCTCTTCGACGCAACGTACGATTCGGCGCTCAAGGTCGAGGTCAATCTCTTGGCCGCCGTAGCCTAGGTAGCGCAACATCTCCGCACGGTCCACACGGGGGCGCGCAGAGGTATTGGGCCGATAAAGCACGGATGTTGCAAAAGAGGCCGGGAGATCCATTATTTTCTGAGGGCCTCGATTGCGGCGCGGGCAACAGAAGGACGGTTCATGGTGTAGATATGCAGGCCGTCGGCGCCGGCATCGCGCAGGCCCTCGAGCTGCCGGCAGGGGGACTCGATGCCAGCCTCGCGCAGGGCGTCCGGGTTGTCCTCGTACTTGGCCAAAAGCTTGATGACCGGAGAAGGCAGCGACGCGCCGCACATGAAGACCATACGGCTGATCTGCTGCTTACTCATAAACGGCATGATGCCTGCGGTGATGGGTACCGTGATTCCCACGCGGTCGGCCATCTCGCGAAAGCGGAAGAAGCACTCATTATCAAAGAAAAGCTGCGTCACAAAGAAGCTCGCTCCGGCATCTTGCTTTTGCTTGAGGTGCTCGACGGAAAGCTCAAGGTTCTCACAGGTGATATGTCCCTCGGGGTAAGCGGCTGCGCCTACGCAAAAACCGGCATCCACAAGGGCGGGGATGAGGTCTTTGGCGTAAGGGTATTCGGCGCGTGCGGCATCGGCGGCGTTGGTTCCCTGGGGCAAATCCCCGCGCAGGGCAAGGACGTTCTCTACGCCGGCCTGGCGCATCTCTTCGATTTTACGTTGCAGCTCATCGTGCGTGAGGGAAATGCACGTCAGGTGGGCGACGGACGTGATGTCAAAGTCGTGTGCGAGCATCGAGGCGATTTTTGCGGTGGCGCCGGAGTTGCCCGAGCCTCCAGCGGAGTAGGTGACACTCACGAAATCGGGGTGAAGGTCTTGGAACTGCTCGGCGACCTCGCGTGCGTGCTCGAGGGTGAGCTCGCCTTTGGGCGGGAACATTTCAAACGAGATGGGCTGAGCGCCCGTTGCCTTTGCGTTGGAGAAGATGTCGGCAACCTTCATGGGACCTCCGGGATGCGTTGGTGCGGCGTGTCCGCCGTTGTGTGGCAGAAATTTTACCGCAAGCATTGGCGATAGCATCCAAGCTGTTTCATTTGTTAACCATAGGTATTGTCTATTGCAAAGCGGGCATGCTACAGATTCGTGACAGGCGCATTTCCTGCGCGTTGCGAGTTGGAGGCGCGCATGTTTCGCGTCCCTTTTCCCATCTTCTGAAAAAATCGTTTGACGTTGGGTTTTAGCTGCAGCTGCGGTATTCTCAACACGTTGGTTTTCGGCTGGCAACGTCTTGTTAATGCCGTCGAAACACGTCGCGCCTAATCTACGAATCGTTCGTTGGTAACAAACGCCGGCTGTAATCCGGTGTGAACATGAAGGGAGTTCCGCATGGCCGATCTTACCGACCGCTTCGGGACCATGGTGTTCTCGGAAGATGTGATGAAAGAGTATCTTCCCAAGGACATCTACAAGCGTCTCGCCGCCACCATCGAGGACGGCAAGCCGTTGGACCTGGACGTCGCTAACGCTGTTGCTCATGCCATGAAGGTTTGGGCTATTTCCAAGGGCGCCACGCACTACGCTCACTGGTTCCAGCCGCTCTCGGGCATCACGTCCGAAAAGCACGACAGCTTCCTCGAGCCCAATCACGACGGTACCGCTATCACCAAGTTCACGGGCAAGAACCTGATTCAGGGCGAGCCCGACGCCTCGAGCTTCCCCAACGGCGGCCTACGTGCCACCTTTGAGGCCCGTGGCTATACCGCATGGGATTGCACGAGCCCCGCTTTCATCAAGGACGAGGTTCTGTGTATCCCCACGGCCTTCTGCTCCTACACCGGCGAGGCACTTGACAAGAAGACTCCGCTTCTGCGTTCCATGACGGCTCTTGATCGTGAGTCCAAGCGTGTATTGGCCCTCTTTGGCAAGAAGCCCAAGAAGGTCGTTCCTTCCGTCGGTGACGAGCAGGAGTACTTCCTGATCAAGAAGGACGCCTATCGCAAGCGCAAGGACCTGGTCATCACCGGTCGTACGCTTTTTGGTGCTACTCCCTGCAAGGGCCAGGAGCTCGAGGAGCACTACTTTGGCGCTATTCGTCCCACCGTCTCTTCCTACATGAAGGACCTCGATAGTGAGCTATGGGCCCTGGGCATTCCGGGCAAGACCAAGCACAACGAGGTTGCTCCCTGCCAGCATGAGCTTGCTCCCGTCTATGGCGAGGTTAACGAGGCGATCGACCAGAATCTCCTGATGATGGAGAAGATGAAGCTCATCGCTTCCCGCCACGACCTGGTGTGCCTGCTACACGAGAAGCCCTTTGAGGGTATCAACGGCTCGGGCAAGCATAACAACTGGTCGCTGGGTACCGAGTCCGAGAACCTACTCGATCCGGGTGAGACCCCGCTCGACAACCTGCAGTTCATCGTCTTCCTCACCGCGGTGATTGAGGCTGTCGATAACTATCAGGACCTGCTGCGTGCCTCTGTTGCCTCGGCTGGCAACGACCACCGTTTGGGCGCAAACGAGGCACCCCCGGCGATCGTCTCCATCTTCCTGGGCGACCAGCTTACCGAGGTCGTCGAGAAAATCGCCGACGGCAAGGCTTCCATCCATGCCACGCATGGCGTGCTTGATCTGGGCGCCAACACGCTGCCCAAGCTCATGCAGGACAACACCGACCGCAACCGTACCTCCCCGTTCGCTTTCACCGGTAACAAGTTTGAGTTCCGTGCCTGCGGTTCCGAGCAAAACGTTTCCGATCCCAACACGGTGCTGGACGTCGCGGTTGCCAAGTCGCTCAAGTCTTTTGCCGACGCACTCGAGGGTACGCCCGAGGACAAGTTCCAGGACGCTGCGCTCGATTACTGCAAGAAGGTTCTGACCGAGCATAAGCGCATTCTCTTCTCCGGCGACGGCTATTCTGACGAGTGGCCCATTGAGGCCGAGAAGCGCGGTCTGGCCAACAACAAGACCACGGCCGACGCCCTGCCCGCCTTTGTTTCCGATAAGGCCATCGCGCTCTTTGAGGAGACGGGTGTCCTGACCAAGGCCGAGGCTCAGTGCCGCTACGACTGCAAGCTCGAGAAGTACAACAAGCTCATGAACATCGAGGCTACCACGATGGTTCGCGAGGCTCGCCGTACCTATCGTCCGGTCATCACCGCTTATGCCACCAAGGTCGCCAAGGGTCTTGAGGCCATTCGCGCTGCTGGTGCCGATGCTGCCATGCAGTGCGAGCAGAACACGCTTAACAAGCTCTGCTACGGCATCACCGAGATTAACGATTCCATCAAGGCGCTCGATGCTCTGCACAAGGAGGCCGAGGCGCTGGACGGTCAGGAGCAGGCGAATAAGTATGCTCACGAGGTTGTTCCTGCTATGGATAGGCTTCGCGCTGCTGTCGACGCCATGGAAGAGATTGTGGCCCGCGATTACTGGCCCGTCCCGACTTACGACGACATCCTGTTCTACGTGTAATCTCAACTGAGTTACCAAGGTAGATGGAAAGGAGCCTCGCTTTATGCGGGGCTCCTTTTTTGCGATGCGGGGGATGACGGTAAGCCGGAGAGCGATGCCGTGCGCAGGCGGCAGAGGTGCGGCTACAGCCTTGTGACTACCGTGCGCCTCTTTTCATGCAAGAGGCTCCGAGGGAGACCGCAGCGATGCCAAGGGCGCCTATCGCTATCCACAAGGGTGATCCGTCACCGGTGCCGGGTAGTCCGCTGCTATGACCTTTGGATTTTGTGCCGTTTGGTCGCTGAGGTGTTTTCTGGTCCGTGTCGCCGCTCGTACCAGGTACCGGCTCGGGATCGGGTTTGGGCTCAGGGTCCGGAGTCGGCGCGGGCTCGGGATCGCGCCACTGCGCGTAGAGCGTAATCGAGGTGCCCTGTTCAGAGCAGAGATTTATGACCTGCTGTGCATCTTCATAGGTATCGCCCGATCCGTCGCGTTGCGTGTTCCAACCGATAAATGTCGAATCTGCCAGTCCATCGTTGTGGAAGACAAACGTGTTTTCGGGCAGGTAGAAGGCTTGTCCGTAGGTTGCCTCGATGGATTGCATGGCGGGACCATCGGCAAGATTGCCATCGAAATGCACGCAGTAGGCGATGGGTTTCCACTGGGCGAAGAGCGTCAAAGTGCCCTCGCTATCCATAAGATTTTTGACAGTAGCGCCATCTGCAAAGGTGTCCCCGCTGCCGTCCGGCTTTGTATTCCAGCCGGCAAAGGCGTAGCCCGTGCGTGCAAAATCACAGGTAAAGAGGTCTGCTTCAGTGTCGTAGGCGAGTGTCTGCTCCTCCATGGTACCCGTGGTGTCGTCTGCATTGGGATCAAAGCGAATGCAATAGTCGATGGGGCGCGAGGTGGCATACATCGAGAGCGCCCTGTCTACAACGACCGTGGTTGGATTGGATGCCTCGGACGAGCTCTCGGCAAAGTGCGCGGTGCCGTCGGGCGAGGTCCATTGATCGAATGCGTAGCCGCGCGCAGTTCCACGTGCCGCCAGAGTCACATGCGTTCCCTCCAAGTACACCGTATCGGTACCCGCTACGATGGACCAGCTCGGCTGTACATCGACTCCCGCAAGCTTGTTATCGCAGCTGGTAGCAAGCGAGTAGAGGTTGAGGGACACGACATCGGCGTCATCGCCTACTTCGACGGTTTTGCCCGTGTCTTTGCCGTCGAGCATGAGCATGTACGTGCCAGCGGGAAGCGCGCCTTCGCACCTCAGCGCATAGTATGTTGCTCCCGATGCGTCGGTCTTCTCCTCGAAGGGGGCAAAGGAGGTCTCTCCGTCAACGAGCGTGAGCCTCGACGCAAAGCCTTTCGCGGCACTGTTGTCGATTCCGACGGTGACGGCAACGTCGTGGGCGGCGACGCTGCTGTCAATCCAGCGAGCTGTGAGGGTTAGACCCATGGGCGAGCCGTTCGCGTCGAGGAGGATATTGCCGTCGACGTCTTTCGCACAGAGATTCGTGACCCATGCACCGTCAGAGATCGCGCCGCCCACAGATGCGGAGGGTGCCCAGCCGGCAAAGGTGTATCCCGGCTTGCTAAAGCGGTTGGCGGGAAGCTGACCTGCGACGTCGATGTCGAACAGCGCGTCATCCATATGGCCGGTAGCGCCCTTTCCGCCTTCGAAATGAATCGTATAGGGTTTGCGTGTCCACTGGGCGTAGAGCGTGACGGTTGCGCCATCGGTGTCGGAAAGATTGCTCGCGGCCTCTCCGGGGGCAAAGACAGCACCGCTCCCATCGGCAGCGGTGCTCCAACCGCTGAGCGTGTATCCCGGAATAAAGAGCGTAGAGCCCTCGCCGATTTTGTAGGTTTTGCCGTATTTGGCGACTATGTCATCGGGCGCGGCACCCGATGCCGCGGCGCTTGAGCCTGCAGGCGCGTTGGCATCGAAATGGACTGTGTAGGATACCGGACGCATCTGCGCATACAGCGTATACGAGCCGTAGGATCCCGAGCCATCGGTGCCGCCGCTGTAGATCCAGTTACCCTGCGCATCGGTCAGGCGAGTGTCGTTTACCGTGACGTTTGGGGAGAGCTTCCCGCCGGCATCCATCACCTGCTCGCTATAGGGGTTGGGTGAGGCCGTGTAGCGCTCGGCAACTTGTCCTGTTACGACGGCAGGCTGGATCGCCTCGACACCTTGTCCGAACAGGGCAAGGGCGTGTCCGTCTGTTCCCGTTCCATACGGGGAGAGGGTGAGCTTGCATGCTGGATACAGCGTTCCGGTCTTTCCGGACGCGGCAGAGCCCGTATAGGGAACGTTTTGCGACTGCACGCTTGCATCGACGCGTACAAGCGTTGTCTCCGCGGGCAGCCAGGGGCAAAAGAGCACGTCTTTCTTGCCGTTGCCAAACTCGTCATCAAGACTTATCGCGGTGACATCGTTCATGCCATAGTTGCTGCTCAGACCTTTGACGACGGCCTGGGATTTACCAAGGTCGAGCTGTTTGTTTTTCAGCGTGTCCATGGTTGCCGCTGTGGGTGAAACCTTATTGTGGGCGGCATCAGTGGGGTCTACCTGAAACGTGCCCAGGTTGGTTACGGAGTCGCCCGCGGCAAGGAGGATGGAACCTCCCGTGATGGTTGCTGCAAAGTATTTGCCTTTTTGGGTGTTGTATCCGTTGCCATTGGAGCCGAAGGCGCTCGCTTTGCTACCCCCTTTGGCAATGATGGTTCCGCCGCTGATATCGACCGCCACATGCGGATACGACCCGGGGCCGTTTGTGCCGCCTCCGCCGATGGCGTGGGCGTGGTCGCTGGTCGCGTAGGCGCGGACGATACCGCCCGTGATGGTGATGGTTTGGCGTCCGGTCGCCCTGCATTCATTGCCGATGGCGGCAGCGTGGGACGAGCTCGCTCCACCGCCAACAGCAGTGACGTTTCCGCCGGATATGGTGATTGACTTGCACCAGTGCTCGTTGGTCGTTCCCCCTCCGCTGCCGATGCCGCAGGCGTATTCACCGGCGATTGCCTTGACGGTTCCGCCTTTGATCACAATGCTGTTGACCTTTGAGCGGAACGACCCGCCGATGCCTGCGCCAAAGCCTCCACCCGTGGCATTGACGGTTCCGCCCTCGATTGTGATGGTGCCATGGGTATAGCCTTGTTCGTCGCGGCCGCATCCGATTCCGGCGCCGTTATCGCCGCCCTTTGCTGTGACGTTGCCGCCCCTGATGGTGATGTTTCGCATGGTCCCGTGAAAGCCGCATCCGATTCCCGCGCCGCCCGCGCTGCCATATGCTTCGATAGTTGCGGTGCCTTCAATCGTGATCCCGTCGACACTGCCGCCGGAACCGCCGCCGATGCCAGCGGCGTCGGTTCCGCCTCGAGCGATTACTTTGCCGCTTTTGAAGACGATGTTTCCGGTGACCCCATTGGAGACGAGCTTGTAGTTAGTGCCAATGCCGGCGGACATGCTGCCAGAAGCTGCTGTTGCGCTGATGGTTCCCGGGTGTTCGGAATCGGCCGTGGAGAACACAAGCTTGGTTTGCGTTCCCTCCTTTTGGATCGCGGGGCTCGTAAGATAGCTCGACAGTTTTGCCTGGGCGTTTGCCTCGCTGATGATGTTGACGGTTCCGCCCGTGTTTTCAATCTTTATCGAAGGGCATGTCTTGCCCGTATTGGCCGAGATGCCGGGATTGATGTTGAGACCGTCGGCAAGATAGAGAGTGACGTTTCCCGTTTTGACGTGAACCCATGTTGTGCTGCTGGAGCCGCAAAGGCGGTAAGAGCCCGGCTTGTCGATGGTAACGGTGGTGTTGGAGCCTTTGCCAGAGATGTCAATCGTGGTTATAACGGCATCGGCAAAAGCGGACGTTGTGGCAAGGACGAGCCCCAGGGTGCAGAGCGTAACGAGTGCGAGCGTGCGCGAAAGATGGTTGCGCAGGGCGTGAAACATGCAGGATAGAGCGTCGGCCATAGCGGTTCCTCCTCGTGCGTTCGTTGCTCCGATTTTATCATGGGGCTTTTGGAGAGGTGGCTTTGTATGGGGGAGGCAAAAGGTGGGCGGCGGTGTGAGCCGATTGAGCGAAAAGCGATTCGTGCCGAGTTTTGCGACGGTATTGCGACATTTCATTGCGGCGCAAGTCTCAAGTGAAAACAGGTCGGCCCTGCCGGGTTCGAATCCCGGCGTTTGGGTAGCAAAAAAGCCCGCTACCGGGAGGGTAACGGGCTTCTCAATTCAAATGGTGCCCCCAGCGGGATTCGAACCCGCGATATCCACCTTGAAAGGGTGGCG
>ENA-OPDW01000567-OPDW01000567.1-human-gut-metagenome-genome-assembly--contig:-NODE-567-length-28288-cov-2.828038_pt1 | contig 28288 bp, 20 predicted proteins | sample MGYA00241264_ERZ501508 | MGnify/ENA primary metagenome ERZ501508 (study PRJEB25962, sample SAMEA2042575) | human gut metagenome | biome: human gut; feature: human-associated habitat; material: faeces...
TACGGTGTCTTATATGTGCCTGTAAACGCTTTCATCTCGGTCATTGAATGGCCGAAGATTCCCGCTTTATCTTCCTAAACAAATCCTTACTTTTGTTAATGTTTTATTTTAACACATCACAAACAAGAAATCCTCCACCTCAACAGGTGGTGGGATGAATTGCATTACAGTGCCCGTTTTGTGAGAATAACTCATGTAATACCGTTCCCAATTTTCCCAGACACTCCTTTATGACAAAACCTCAATTTGCACTTTCCCTCCCACTGGATTATAGTCCAGGCACAAATTTCCCATCCGTTCCGTACTGTCCACGATCACTTCTGCAAGCTTTCGCATTCGTTCCACGGACAGATTGAATGGAATGATCAGATCTTTCGGTCCGAAGTGCTGATATCCTCCTGTGCGATATCCGGATTCGTAAGATGGACCAGAATATTCCACACCGAGCCTAGATACCCTACATTCTTCTGTCCCAAATAATCCATCATAATCCCGAAATCCAATCAGGAAATGAAATTGATCATTCAGATGAGAAGAAAAGTGGGCACGCATTGTTACCTGCAACTTCTCAAAAAAATCCCTGTGTGTTCCAGAGAATTCAGTTAATATACGGTCCAGTACTTTTTCCAGACGTTCCGGTTTCTGATCTTCGCCGTAGACAACATTTGCACCATAAGTAGCAATTACAAAATCTTTTCCCTTAAAAACCTTCTTAACATCGTCGGCAATATACTGGCATACCCCATCATTCTGATAGGAGCATCTGGAATCCGAAAATCCTATAATCCCTTTATCGCTCCGTAACACTCCAACATAACTCACTACAGTTACCTCCCTCGCATTTTTCTCCATTGTATCATGGGGAAAGGGAGCTGTCATTCCGGTCTGGAAGGACTCCTCGATCCGAAAAGTTCTGAAACCATTTTGGACAGGTTTATACCAATGTGGAGATGTGGTGTTTTCCTGGACTGCTTTGGACGGTTCCGGATAAGATTCTGCTAATCTGTGTGTATGATACATAGTAATCCTCCTGTTTCTCTTTACTTATAGTATGGAGAATTTGTGTATACAAAAAACAGCCGGTGTATCTACCGACTGCTTTTCGCGTTTTCAGACAAGTGTTTCAATTTGGATTGGTCCACCGACTGGGTTATATGACAGACACAGATCACCCATTTCTATTGCATGGGTTACGGCCATTTTTGCCATCTGTTTCATTTTTTCGATGGACATGGAAGGTGGGAACGATAAGTCCATAGGTCCATAACCTCGTTCTCCTCCAGTAATAGAACCTGATGCATAAGTCAAGTTGGAAAACTGAGCACCGTTCGCAGATAAAGCGCAATGTTCCATCCCATAATTTCCATCTGTATCCTTAAAACCAACGATGAAATGATACTCGACGTTACCAGATTTCAAATCCAATTTTCTCTGTAATTTCCAAAAAAAATCACGATGGGAACCGGAAAAATCCCTAAGAAGTTTATCTAACACCACTTCTAACCGTTCTGTTTTTCCCTGTTCGTGATATACCTTGTTAACACCATAGGTAACAAACAAAAAATGTTTGCTGATGAAAACTTTTTTAACGTCATCTGACTCCAATGCTTGTTTTCCATGATCCACATAGGTACTTCTTGAGTCTGAAAATGCCACGAGTCCTTTATCACTCCGTAAAACTCCTACATAACTCATTGTATTTTTCTCCTTAGTATTTTCTTTTATACTATCATACAAAGAAGAAAATTCCAACTGCTGCGGTTCTTCCGGAACATCGAACTTTTTTTCCGAATAAGGATCTATTGTTTGACGAATCGCCAGATAAGGATCACTGGAATATTCCAGAGTATTTTGCGTTTCGATGCAAACAGAAATATCCGGTTGATAGTCATCTGAGCTGCATTTCTGATTACGATTCGAATAGCCGTTTTTGTTATACATACTGTTCCCCCCTGTTTTCCTATACTTATAGTATGGAGAATCTGGTATGTTATGAAAGCAAAAAACAGCCGATACACCTACCGACTGTTTTTGCTTTCCTTCAGATAAGAGTTGTAATTTGTACAGCTCCGCCGACCGGATTATATTCCAAACACAAATTTCCCATTTCTATTGCTTGGTTGACTGCCATTTGTGCCAGCTGTTTCATCTTATCGACAGACATGGACGGAGATAAAATCATATTTTTCGGTCCGAAATCATCAGATCCGCCAGTTAAGTATCCAGTTGTAAATGCCAACATGGAAAAATGAGGACCTCCAGTTGATAATTTACAGCTTTCCATTCCATATATACCATCGTTATCTTTAAAACCAATCAAAAAATGATATTCTGCATTTGGAAAATGAAAAAATTGTACTTCAAGTTTCCTCTGCAGATTCCAGAAAAAATTACGATAGGATCCGGAAAAATCAATTAAACATGGATCGATCAGGGACTGTAATGGTTTTAATTTACCTTCAGAATCATAAATCCTGTTTAATCCATAAGTGACAAAAACAAATTCCTTACCGGCAAAAACTTTCTTTTCCTCATCTGATTCGTGCAACGAATATCCAGTATTCTCATAGGTACTCCTCGAATCCGAAAATGCCACAATTCCTTTATCACTGCGTAGAATTCCAACATAGCTCATTATTTTTTTCTCCTTTGTGTTTTCTTTCATCCTATCACACAAACGGGAAAATTCCAATTTCTGATATTCTTCCCAGCTATTCTGGCCAGTGGTATTTTGGGGTCCAGGACTATGTTGTACATACGGATCTCCAAAATATCCACGCGTTTCCTGAGAACACCCGGTAGTAATCTGTCCATAGCCATCCTTGGCAGGCCCATGAGAATATCCGATGGTATTGCCAGGATAGCTGTAACTATTGCTCTGTGATTCCTGAACCATCCAGCTCGGATATCTATTTTTGTTGTTTTCCATGATATTCCTCCTTCGTTCCTTTACTTATAGTATGTAAGATTTGAGAGAAAAATGAATATTCTCTGATACAAAAAAATCCCCACCAGGAAACCCAGTGGGGACTTTCTTTAGTTTACTTTTGCAGGTGCTACGAACTGGCTGTAGAAGTTATCCAACGCTGCATCGCTTCTTGTAGTTCCAATACCATTGGCATCCACATAAGCTTTGATCTTGTCGATATCTTCCTTAGTAAATTCGTAGTCCGTTCCTTGTGTTTTTCCGAAAGCAGCTTCAATGACTGCCTGATATTCCGGATCGTGGTACCATTTGGATTCCACGTTCAGTCCACCATTGCCATTTCTTGCTTCTTTCTCTTCTTCACTCAGTGTGTCAGGGTTTACCCCTTTGTTCAGGTCATAGTATTTCTTGTTGATGAAACGGATATTTTGTGCTTTTTCCGGCTCTTCGATCACGCCATCCTTGACAACGTATACCTTGATCTGTCTGTACGTTTCCTTACCTTTTCCTCCAGGTCCCATAGAATCCTGTACATGGAACGTTACGGTCACATATCCGGAATCGGTGAAGCTGGTGAAATCAGATGCTTTGAAGTCTACCATGTCCAGTTTGTTGTTCAGATTACCTTCTTCGGTATCATTTGCAGAAAGCTTTCCATCGGTGATTGCATTCTTTAACAATGCGTCTTTGGTGATCTGTCCACCTTGTGCTTCTTCCAGGGTAAAGTAACGATCCTGGGCAGTAATGGTCGGGAATTCATTGTATTTCACTTTAACGGTAATGTCCGCTTTTGCCACATTTCCGGCAGAGTCTGTAACCGAACAATGCAAAACATGTGTGACTGGTGAATCGTTCTTATCCAGCTGCATGAACCAGGTATCCAGTTTATCGGAATCCTGCATTCCTTTCGGGTAGTTGACCGTATAGGAAGCAGCTTTGGTTCCGTTTTCCAGTTTACCGGCACTGTAGGTGATAGAGTTGATTACCAGTTTGCTGACATCAATAGTTCCGTCTTCAAGGTCTGAAATCCGGATGTTTTTCAGCAGATCTGCTTTGTAAACATCCGTTCCTTCCCAGAACGTATTTTCCTTCCATTTGATGGTTGGAACTTTGTCCCAAGTATCCAGCATATACACATCCCATACCTGGTCGTTTTCTGCTGCCTGTACCTGTGCCGGGAAGATCAGTCCGGATAATGCATTCTGCATCGCTGCCAGTGCAATACCGGCTACCGATCTGGACGATTCGGTACTCTGGGTTTCAAACATATCTCCGGAAATACCAGCTTCCTGCTGTTCCTGCCAGATTGACCGCAAATCATCATAAGAAATTACATTAGATGATTTTTCTGAATAGGTTGGTTTTTTATCTGTTAAACGATAAGCCCATCCCTGGAATGTGTAGTCTTTTCTACTGAATCTCGTATAACCTGAATTCTTCTGCACGGTGTACTTTTCAGTACCCGGCTCTACGATCTCGGTTTTTACGGATCCAGAGTCTGCTATCTGTTTTTTCATATTGTTCATTTGGAATATTATCTGTTTTTAGCCGAATAAATCTGTTAGTATGTCTAGCCGGATATGTGCATCTCCCCCATTGTTTATTATCCACTTTGTACTGTTCAAAAAGAGCGCACATTTCATTTAGTGGAATGTATTCTGAGAGATAATAAAATTCGGAAATGCAATAAGCGGTATTTTTATCATCTCCTTCCAGCAGTTCTGGGAATAGTTCCCGAGGATATTTTATCTCTGGATCTTCATCATTTTTTCGAAAATGCTGTGCAAAAGAAACACGGTTTTGATCTGCATACTCCCACATTCTGTCATAATAATCCTTGATATTTTCATCGATACGAATACTATAATTGCCATAATTATTATTTTTGCTATGTTTCTGTTCGGTATATGTCATGATCAAATATTTGTCTTTTTGAGAATCTTCCAGTAACTTTCGATATTGCTGAATCGTGCTTGTCGTATAAAAATATCGGTGAGTCCAAAAACAAAAACCAAGCTGATCAATATCATACATTTTTGATCGTATAATCGATTCAAAATTTTGATCTGCATATTCGCCAACTAATGTGATAAATCCTCTTTCAAAACAATGCATGAATTCATAAAATGACATAGGGCGTATATTACTGCTTTTCGCATCAATGGGAAACGATTTATTATTCATATGATTTTCTCCTCAATACTCTGTTATTTGAGACATCTATTTATAGTCGATTTTCTAACAAAAGTCAAGCACTTTTTATCGGTAAAAAGACCCTGAACCGCTTTGGTCGAGGGTCTTCCTTAACTATGGATTAATCAAAACTATCTGGGTCAATGAGATCATAGTCCAGATATCCATTTTCTTTGGGTAATTCGTCTTTTGCAAACATATCGGTCTGCAGTAACTGTTGTGCATACAATGCATGTGCTGTGTAGCAATGATTTTTACCTCTTTGCAGGGAAAGCTGGAATAATGCTTCCCTTGGCAATTTTTGGATATCCTTTTTTCGCATACATTCAATCCTCCATCGCCAGAATATCTTTTAAAGTCTTTGTAGCGTCCTTTGCCTTGTCCAAAGCAGACTCCTTATATTCCGGGTTTTCCGCCAGGGCAGCCATACGTTTGGCCCGGTGTCTAAGGGCGATCTTTTCCAGGATCGGATCCAGGAATTTTAAGATAACAAAAACAGAGAATAATAGGTTAGCAACTTCCACAATCTTGTTGTCATACACAACGGTCAGGAAACACAACCCTGTGGATACTGCTGCAATGGCAACAAACCCCTTATTGACCTTTTTCAAGATCTGGTAAGATGTGTACATCAGATACGCATAAATGATCGCCCTGCCAAATACCGGAGCGTAGGGGTTTTTGAATACATTTCCGGCTACCAGCCAAAAGACAACTCCGGCACATAAAAGAACCGATATGGGACTGACTTTTTTGTTTACCGCATATTCATTAAACAGGTTCGTCAAATAACTGATGATGATACCGCCCATGGAAACATAGGATAAGATTGGTAGCAGGTCTTCAAAAAAGATTGCAAAAATCCCGATTGCCAATGCAATGTTTCCAATCTTTTGTACTTTTTTATTTGCTTCGTTCAAATCATACTCCTCCGATTCACTACTTTTTCGTGACCAGGTTACTTACCTTCTGCGCTGCTGCTTCTTTTCCGATTTCATCTGTTAAAGGTCCCTTATAATATACCGTCAAAACTGAGTCATCTGATATCGGCATAAGTACGACAAAATCTGCGTCTGGATTATAAGAACTTTCTGGTGCATCGTACATCCATACAGGGTTATCTTCTGTCCCTACATCTTTGCCATCGGAAAATGCTTGCTTCAAGTCTTCATAACTTCCCACACCAGCAGTAGCATATATTAAAGCATTAATTGATGTTGAATCTGATCCTTGTGACATAATAGAAAATGTACTTGCATTAATATCCGATAGTCCTCCGTTTTTTAACGCATGTTCAACAGTAACAGTTGCTCCTGTATCTGACAACCATTTTTCTGTATCATCCTGAAAATAAGCAGCTCCGGTTATAATATAATTTAAAGGTACTTTTATTGTACATTTAGCTTCGTCAATCCCTACGTTTAATTCGGTTATTCCATCGCTTCCATAGTAAACACCCGTATCGTCCGTCCCAGATGTTACTTCTTCTGCTGGTGTTTCCTCCTGTTCCGGTTCCTCTGTCGTTGCAGGTGCCTCTGTCGGTTCCGGTGTTGCCTGCACTTCTGTTGTAGTAGTCTTTTCCCCACACCCTACCAGACTGATCGCTGCTACCATCATGAATACCATAAAAAATTTTTTTCTCATAAAATTCTCCTGTTTTTGGAAAAGAGGACAGATTGCTCTGCCCCCTCATTTCTACTGTTCTTTGGAAACTTCCTTAAAGGTAGTTGCCAGACTTGCAAGTCCCTGCAGATCGGATGGAATAATGATCTTGGTTGCTTTTCCATCGGCTGCCTTAGAGAATGCTTCCAGGCTCTTCAGTGTAAGGACAGACTGGTCTGCACCTGCTTCTTTCAGGAAACGGATACCATCTGCATTTGCCTGCTGAACCTTCAGGATCGCTTCTGCTTCACCTTCGGATTCCCGGATCATCTTTTCTTTTTCGGCTTCCGCGCGAAGGATTGCTGCCTGTTTTTCTGCTTCTGCTTCCAGGATCGCAGATTCTTTTTTACCTTCGGCTACCAGGATTGCAGATTTCTTTTCGCCTTCTGCAATTAAGATCGCTTCTCTCCGTTCACGCTCTGCTTTCATCTGTTTTTCCATGGCTTCTTTGATCGCTGCCGGAGGAATAATGTTTTTCAGTTCCACACGGGTTACTTTGATACCCCATGGGTCTGTTGCCTGGTCCAGAGAAGCACGCATTTTGGTATTGATCACTTCACGGGATGTCAGGGTCTCGTCCAGTTCCATTTCACCGATAATGTTACGCAGTGTGGTCGCTGTCAGGTTTTCAATTGCACTGATCGGGTTTTCCACTCCATAGGTATAGAGTTTGGGATCTGAGATCAGGAAGAAAACTACGGTATCGATCTGCATCGTTACATTGTCTTTTGTGATCACCGGCTGCGGTTTAAAATCCACTACCTGCTCTTTGAGGTTTACTTTCTTTGCTACACGGTCTAACATCGGTAACAGGAAATGTAAGCCAGTCTCAAAGGTCGCCCGGTATGTTCCCAGACGTTCCACGACATATGCTTCCGACTGTGGGACAACTTTGATCCAGGATGTGATGATCACGATAGCGAAGATTACTAAAACTACAAGAAAAATACTACCTGCCATATTTTGGCCCTCCTTAAAAATTATGATTGGGCATATACGCCTCTATTTATAGTATGGAGAATCGGATACGCATTTGGAACAAAAAAGAGAACAGACCGTTTCAATCCTGTTCTCTTTTAGATATTTAGTTATTTTTTCATTTCTGCCATGATCAGTGCCACGACCCGGTTCATCTGAATACTCTGCTCCAGTTCATCTTCCCCATAATTGGTGACTAATTGTTCTTCCGTCATACTATTTTTTTCTTCCATGGCTTTCAGTTCCTCCTGATAGCCTTCATCACCAACTTCGAAGCCTTCCTTCTCACAGATCGCATTACATACCATGATCCGTTTGGCAATATCTTTTGCATATTCTTCACGCTTTTTCTTGTTCTCTTCTTTACTAACTCCTATGGTTTCCAAATATCCGTCTTCATCGGTATTGGCGGTATCGGCATATCTTTTTAGCAAGTCATCGTACATCTGTTCTCCGATTGCCAGGATCGTTTCCGGATATTCGTGGATTGTACTATTTTTCATAACGGTATCCCACGTCTCCTGTTTTGCTTCCTGTTCTGCTTTTTCCTTGTTTTGTTTTTCCAGATCCTCCCGGATGGATGCTTTATATTCCTCAACAGTGCTGCAACCATCCACGTATTTTTTCACCCATGCATCGGTCGGTTCCGATAATGTTTTCTGGACATCCTTGACGGTAAATGTAAAAGTAGCCTTTTTCCCTACGTAATCCCCGAAAATGGCATCTGTAAGTTTGCTTTTCACGCTAAAGGTATCACCCTTTTTTACTCCTTTTAACTTATCTGCTACACCATCAATATAAAAGTCTGCCCCTACGATCTGCGCAACGCCCTTCGCTTCTGCACCCGGGACCGTTTCTCCCTTGTATGTTCCGGTGTAATCCAAAACAACTGTATCTCCGGTCTTTGCTTTTCCTTTTTTCGATATAGGATTCTTTTGGAGGGCAGTTTGGATCGTGCTTTCGATATCTTCGTCTGTCACATCCTGGATTTTTGCATTTACCTCAATTCCCTTATATTCTCCGAGTTTCACATATTTTGATAATTTTACTTCCTGCACCACATCATTCGTAGTCTGTTCTTGGTTGGTAGTTTCTTCGGTAGTTGTTTTTTCTTTCTTCGTACATCCGCTGATAAGCAGGCAGCTGGCACAACCGAGTAATATTAAGGTCAATATATTCTTTTTACGCATGTTTTCTTCCTCTCTTTCTTTTGCTTCTACTTATAGTATGGTGAATCGGATGCAGAAAAAGGATGCAAAATTATACGAAAATGATATACTATAAGTAGGAGGGCATTTTGTTCTACTCGTTTTTATCCATTCTATATATGACCCAAATGTAATCGCTTCGTAAGAGGCAATAACAACTAACGAATGGAGAATTCAGACCTGCATTTCTTCTTCATCGAAAATCTACGGGTCAGGAAAGGAGAAAAACAATATGTCAACCAGAAAAACGAAACCTTATGAACAGTTAGATTTTACTGATGATTTTATGTTCAGTAAAATCATGCGTACAGAACCTGAAATCTGTAAAAAGATCATTGAAATCTGTATCGGAAAAAAGGTTTCTAAGATTTCTTATCCGGAAACACAAAAAACAATTTCAATTACTGCAGACGCAAAAGGTGTCCGTTTCGATGTTTATGTTGAAGATGAAGAGGATACGGTGTACGATATTGAGATGCAGATTGCAAACACGAAAAACTTATCAAAGCGTTCCCGCTATTACCAAGGCATGATTGATCTAAATACCCTGGAAAGAGGGGGCAATTACAAAGACTTAAAAAATACCTACATTATCTTTCTTTGTCTGTTCGATCCGTTTGAAAAATATATTACGCAATACACTTTCGAACAGATGTGTCATGAAGTAAATGGACTGACTCTTGGAAATGACGCTAAAATCATCTTCATCAATCCGTTTGGTAGGAAAGATAATAAAACAGATGAAGAAAAAGCATTTTTTTCTTATCTTCAGGGAACAATCCTGGACTTGCCATTTGCAAAACTGATCGATGATAGCGTAAAAAAAGCCCGTCTGCATGAAGAATGGAAGGTGGAGTATATGACGTTGTTACTACGCGACCAGGATAATTATGACAAAGGATATGAAGCTGGAACGACAGAGGGAATTCAAAAAGGTGAAATGTCAGCAAAAATGGAGATTTTACGCAATTTACTGTCTACTACAAGTTTTCCGATGGAACGTTTAATGGAAATAACAAAATTGCCAAAAGAAGTTATCGAAGAAGAAATGCGAAAAGACAGATAAGTCTAAAAATAGGAACAGGCCCGTATGGACCTGTTCTTTTCTTTACAAAAAGCTCCCGAGTGTCATATGCCCGGGAGTCTTTTTTATCGATTTTTATCAAACGCTGTCCACGCTTCTGTATAATCCTGAAAATATCCAACCTGGATGCTCTCTGCTTCTACATAGATATTGAAATCTTTGAGTACATCATCCGGAATATCTTTTGCGATTGTTACCTGCGTAAACAGGTTTGGGGTTGTGGAAGATTCTGGAAGGACTTTGGTATAGTAATAATACCCATCCGCATATTTCCAGTCCGTTGTATTATAGTCAACGGTGCAATACTTTTCCATATCGCCGTCACTAAACCGAACTTTGACACGGACGTATGCTTCACTTCCATCATTTTTTACTGCCACCTTTTTTGTAAAAGGTTCCCCAGGGGTTTTATCCCCCGGTGGAAATTCTTCGGTGATCTCTACTTTGTTTGTTGCTGTCTGAAAACGGTTGTTCTGCTGCTCGGAATCGGTATAATACGCCAGGACTCCGGCGATCCCTGCGACCAAAAGGAGTGCAATCGTTGTCAGTAACAATACGCCACGTTTTTTCATCTCTTACTCCTCCTATTTTTGACCGTAATGGTATTCGTCTTCATCGTGCTGTCTGTGAAATACTGCCACTCGAATTTTTTGTTCGTAAAGATAGCGGTATAGGTATCATTTGCCGGGATCATATGAAAGGTAACTTTTTCCCCGGACACTGTTCCATTCTCTGCCGTCAGTTTTTCGAACGCATAACGGGATGCCTGTTCCTCTGTTACAACGTAGTCACCCATTTTCAGGTCTTTGAAGGTACAGCTGACAGATACATACTCCTCGTCCGTAACATCACCTTTTGTGACCTCAACCATCTGATAGTAGGTATGTTTTGCACCATCGTAATCAGTTCCGGTACATTTGAATGTAAAGATTGGATTACCGTTGGCAAAATTGATATCCGATGCTTTGATCCGTTTGGTCACTACAATACTTTTCAGTGTTGGCAGGTTTTTTACCGTATCGGCTTTTACCACAGACCCTTCTTTAGAAATCGTCACTTCGAAGGAGTCCAAAATATATCCCTGGTTCTTCTCGCATGGCTGCTCTTCAACCAGATAAGTATCGTATGGAAGTGCCCCTTTGCTGCTGCTTGCCTTTCCAGCGCCAAACCATACACCGTTGGTTCCGGTATTTGGATTATCATTGTTCCGGACCGCAGTACGGATCATACCGTCTTTGTTGGAATAGATGATATGGCTTTCCCCGGTCGTCTTGCTGGTCAGCTTGAATGGGATACCTGCCATGGCAGCATTTTTCTCGTTCGTTTTGGAAAACTGGATATCACCACGGACGATCACATCTTTTGCAGATCTTGAGCCTGTTGGCAGATTTTTGATCTCAGTGGTATTGTTCTTCACATACGTATTTGCAACAAAGACAGTATCGCTGAGGTTGTACCCTTCCGGGGCTTTGGATTCCTGGATCGTCAGGGTTCCGATTGGGAAGATGATATTGCCATTTCCGTCAGTTGGAAGTGTTCCGCTCACCAGATGATCCGCATCGACCTTGATCTGTCCTTTACTGTCCGTTTTAAATACCCAGGTGTATTTTGGATCTTTTGCATCTTTACTTGGGTCATGATCAGAAATCACATCGTAGTATTTTACGGTGTATTCTGCACCTGTAAGGGAACCAGCCCCCTGTGCCGAAGCGCTGTCTGTCTCAGCATCTTTTTTTTCCAAAAGCAGGAGATCCAATGCCGAAAATGTTGCCACTTTCTCTGTAGAATTCACAGTTGCTGTGGTCGTGTTGGTGTTGAATGATACGGTTGTAGTATCCGTAGAAAGATAATATCCTGCCGGTGCCTTTGTTTCCGTCACCGTGTATTTTCCGAGTGCCAGCCCACCAAGAGAACCTTTTCCATTTGCGTCTGTCGTGATCACACCAACGTTCTTTCCGGAAGCATTGTATACAGTATATTCCGCACCTTTCAGGGAATAACTTTCATAGCCGGAATAAGTATTGTTTTCTGCTTTCTTCTGTACTGTGATCGTTCCGGTTTTCACTGGTTCGTTGATCGTAACAGAAGTTGTTCCAGAACGATGGTTTACTGAAACATCACCGGCTTTATTGTATCCCTTTGAAGCCGTTCTTTCCTTTAACGTATAACTACCAAAATTCAGGGTCTTTGATGTCGCATTTCCATTTCCATCAGTTGTAACGGTATCTACGATGCTGTTTCCGCTGTAAATATCAAATACTGCCCCCTGCAGGGAATACTCGCTATTGCCATTAGTTTTAGAAGTATCTGCAGAACGTTTGTTGATCTGGATCTTTCCACCTGCCTGCGGGATCTTAATGGTCTTCGTCTGCGTCCTTGTTGTAGTACCACCCGAACCAGACCAGTTCAACATACCGACTTTCTGATAATTACTTGCCGGTGGATTATAGATAGCAACACCCCAAAGGGTCGGAATGGACGCATTTACCGTAATCGTGATCGTCTTTCCAGTAGCCTGATAAGAAGCATACGTGGATTTCGGGATACGGATATCAAAATCGGCATACGTCCGGTTATCCAGCTTATGTACTTCTGCCCCGGGTGCACTGATGGAATATCCGGAGATCTGCTCCCGGAAATCATATCCACCGTGGGTAGTAAAGGAACAGGAATATGTTCCGTTGGAATACATGTATCCATCCCCGCCATCTTTCCATCCGGTAGAATCGCCATTCAGGGTAAAAACAGTGTCTGCCATACTGATCCATCCATCGGATGTAAAATTCGAATAGTTGGCGGCATTATTGGCATCGTTGACGATCGCTGTGATCTTCTGTACCGCAGCTGTTTTTGCCCAGCCGGGAGCGGAACTTCTGTTGATCTCAGAAGTAACAGAAGAAAGGCTTCTTTCACCATTCAGGATGTGGATCGCCCACTGAGTAACAAAATAGTCCAGCTGCCAGTTATTGGTGGAATAAGCCGGCCATCTGCAGGTCTGGTAGTAATAAACCGCTCCCCAGTAGTACGCATACGCTACTTTCCGGTTCGTCCAGTCCCTGGCATAGGAAAACGTGCCTTTTCCATCCGGGGCATCTTTGTGATATTCCAGGCAGTACACATACCGCCACATCTCATGTCCTGCGACACTGTGGCTATCCTTATTTTCATTATCGCCAACAATGTATTTGATACCCATACGGAGGTCTCCACCAAAGATATCATATCGTTCGTCATTGATCTGATAAGGGCCATCGTTATTCAGCGACAGCATATTGATATCGGAGGTATCTGGATCGATATACGCCCAGAGTTTTCCAGTACTACTTTCAGTAGAAGATTCCGAGGATTCTTCTGTTTCCATGGATACTTCTCCGGAAGATTCTTCTGTTTCCTTAGACACTTCTTCGGATGATTCTTCCGTAGATCCTTCGGAGACGGCTGTTTTTTCTTGGGGTTCTACTTTTGCTGTACCTACTGTGATATCCATATCCTGACTTACAGCAACCGTATTGGAGTATTCCTGATATCCAACGGCTTCCTTATTGGAAGTTCCATCTTCATATGTTGTAGTAACGCAGTCGATAACATACCCATCTTCTGCCGTGACCTGATAAGAGACGGTATCCCCAATGGAGACCTCTCTTTCCTGTCCGGTAACGTCCTCCCCGTCTACGGTGATCGTTCCGTGTTCCATTGGTTCAAAAACGACCATTGCCGTCTGTACGTCTTCTGCATAGACAGGGATCGATGTACAGAACATCAAAAGAGACAGGAATAAGGAAATCCAGCGTTTACTTAATTTTTTCATCTTTTTCCCTCTCTTTCTTCATAAAGATAAAAGAACCGACCAGACAGCCCACGCTTGCCGTGGCAACAGCCACCGGAAACATGGAATCCCCGGTCTGTACTTTACTTAGTAAAGTCTTCTCTTCCGGAAGGACTGCAGTAAAGATCCATTTTGTTTCTGTTTTGCTCATGGCGTATGGATTATCCAGCCATGCCGGGACGGTCAGTGTATAAGTCAGATGTTTGGTTTCACCCTTTTTTAAAGTCCCAAGCAGGACTTTATTTGTGATCTCTCCAGCCATGGATCCGTCATACAAAACCTTGTCTTCACATTTGATCTGCAGGTTCAGTTCTTTTAAGAATTTATCATCTGCAATGGTTTCTGTACGGAAATAAATGGATACAGGTTTTGCATACCGGTTCGCGACAGTTACTTCGTCTGATACAACATCCCCGGGCATCAGGTCTCCCCAGTTAGAGAAGAAATCATCACCGACTTTTACCAGACCTTCTGCCCCGCCTTCATATGATACGGAGAACAAGTCATGTTTTTCTCCCGGTATGATATATTCATCCGTGATGCTCTTTTCGATCACGGTGCCAAACCACGGATCATCCGAATCAAAATCCGGCGTAAAATTCTTGATCTGGACAGCATCTGCGGTAAAGTGCAGTTCCATTTTCTGGTCAGATAACGATTCATCCCAAGTTGTCGGAATCTTTACATTTTCCATAAATTCTGCAGAATCCCCGCGGTCTACTGGTTTTGTGTAATAATAATACTCCCCCCGCTTGATCCAGTTGTCGGAAATAGACAGTAGGGAATCATCCAGCCCTTTTATGTCCGAGTCATCAAAGGTAACTTTCATCCGGATCCACGCATCGTTTGCCAGATTATTGACTTCTACGATCTCCTCCACTGTCTGCCCAGGTAGAACAACCTGTTCATCATCAAAAGCTGTTTTTCTTCCATCTTTATCCAGGCTGGATTTTGTAAGTTCGATATTTACATTCCCGATCCCGACATGGTTGATCACAGACACTTCTGACTGTGCATATGCAGGAACGGTACTCATACCAACAACGATAGCAGAGAGGAGGGCAGCCATTCGTTTTGTAATCTTTGGCATAGCCATTACTCCTTTCTAAAAATGACAGGCAGCAGACAGCCACCTGCCATTTTGTTTTGAATGTAAAGAGATAGTATCGTTATCTGCCGTTTGCGTGCAGGTCTTTACTGTTATTTACATTGGCATCTTTTTCATCGCCACTGTAATCATGCTCAGTCGTTGCAGCTTTGGACTCGTCATAAGAGGTAGACTGTTTTACAAAGATGTCGTAGATCGTCTTCATATTTTCTACACTCAGATCATCGGTCAGGTCTGTTCCGGTTTTATCCAGAACTTCTTCTGCCTGGATCGCAAATGCTTCTACTTTAATATCATTAGCCACATTGTCCAGGATTTCATCCTCGATCACATTCTTGATCTGGATCTTATCAAACAGGGTAGAAGTGGTTTCCCCAGGTGCCAGTTTGGTCTTATATCCGAACACATAAGTACGGACACCATCTTTTGCTGCAGTTGCTCCAGTATCTGCAGTCTCTTCTGCAGAGATCTGCTGCCATTTGGAATCGAAGTTATTTTCTTCTTTGCTCTGGACATCGTTTGCATTTTTAAAATAGATGATCTCCTGGCTCTTACGTCCGGCAGCATCCAGTGTTCCATCATCTGCTACTTTTGTTACAAATTTGGTCGGAACGGTTACTTTCATAAATACAACAGCATTGTTCGAACCGGTATTTTCCACCTGTGGGTTTTTGTCCAGTTCCTGGTTTGGTACCAGTACCTCGGCTTGATCCGGTACATTGTTGTGATTGTTGTCTGTTGTATCCCAACGGGTCTCTTCCAGGTCAATTTTGACCTTTCCGACAGTAAATGTGTTGGAAGTCTGTTCTGACAGATACGCCATCGTTCCTCCGATAGCCATTGCTGCGATCAGTCCACACGCAGCGCCTGTAGTAAGAACTTTTTTCTTATTCATAAGTTCCTTTTCCGCAAATCCCATAGCAGTACAGGGATTGCTCTCCTTTCTTTTTTCTATTTTTTCCTCTTTGAGGTACTGCCCGTATGTTCCAGGATCAATCCGATACCATTCAAGGCTACTACCCATCCAAGTACTAGGAACAACCCTTTCTTCCCTAACCGCCCGATCAGGAAACCAAGCTTCGGGATCTGAAATTTGTATGTACCAATGATCTGACTGCCAGTTATCACATGGGCATCTGCAGCTTCATTCGCATCTCCCTGAAAAATATAACCATCTGCTGTTTCTTCTTTTACCCGGTGTGTGACCATTTGACCATTTGGCAGTTGATAGGTTACAATATCACCTTTTGCAACAGAAGTATCGGTGGTATCTACAAAAGCTACTGCACCTGTATGGATCACTGGCTCCATAGACCCGGACTCCACAATGTATGGATGGATGCCGAAGGCTTTAGGAATGACCAGAAGGATCGCGGTCAGGGCGATCAGGAATGTGGCAAATTCAATGATCCGGTTATACCATTTGATGATCTTCAAAAGATGTCTCCTTTCTTTTTTAGACCGGAGGCAAAGAAAGAACGTACAATGAAAACTGCCTCCGGCTATACAAGAATTTTGAAAAGAGGGGAGCTTCCTCCCAATTATAGTATGTAAAATTGGGTCAGAAATTTGTGTGGGTAGGGCAACAGGTAATTTCCCCTCTACTCATAGTATGTAAAAATACCCTGCGTTTTTGTTCAAAAAAAAAGGACTGCCCATGGACAGTCCTTCTACAAAGGAAGAAAGAAAATGTCAACAGAGGATTTCTCCTCTTACTTATAGTATGTAGAATCTGCTCAAAAAAATGAGGACGTTACATTACGTCCTCATTTCCCATCCCACTGTTTTACAAAGAGCGTGGGATAGCTTACATATGCCATGAAAGGGGCCAATCAACCCTTTCATATATAGTATGGTAAAAAAGGTCAAAAGTAGATCACATTTTTGCAGAAAATATTATACAAACTTTTGCACTAATTTTTGTTAAATTCGCACATATCGAAAATCCATATATCTCATTTCTCAAAAAAGAAAGGACCCGGATATTCCAGGTCCCTTCCCTTACTCAGTTATGAGCGTTTTTTTCTTCTTCCAAGAACAAATACCCCTGCGATGCCACAGATACCTGCAGCTGCCAGTGCAAATAACAGTGCATTACTGTCACTCGTCTGGACAGTTTTGGATGGTGTCGGAGGTGTCACCAAGGTTACACTCTGGTTTGTATCATCAATATCCTTATGTTCTGCCACTGGGACATTGTTGATGGAAATGGATTCAAAGGCTACTAAGGTCTTATCTCCAAGGCCATTACCGTTAAAGGTGAATGTCACATCCACGGTTCCGTTTGCTGTATCCGGTGTAAAGGTCTTGGTAGCCGTTACTTCTTTTCCACCGACTTTCAGGGATTCTTTTGTCGCTTTGTCCATCAGGACACCAGTTACCACATATTCTTTTCCTGGGATCAGGTTTTTGTATGTGATGGTATCGACAACAGATAAGCTTCCCTTGGAGGTCAGTTTCTTATCCCCATCTGCTTTATCTGTTGCAGTGGTATGGATCTCTGGTACGTAAACCGTCTGTTTTTCATCCTTGAGATCTGTATGTACAGCAACTTTCTTGTTCTCATACAGGCAGGATTCAAACGCTACGATCTTCTTTCCTTCCAGCCCGGTTCCATCAAAGGTAAAGGTTACTACAACTGTGCCGTCTGCTTTCTCCGGAGTAAACTCGGTCTGGGCAGTCACCTCTTTACCATTTACTTTCATGGATTCCCCGGTCTCCTGATCCATCAGTACACCGGTCATGGTGTATTTCTTTCCTGGGATCAGTCCCTGATATTCCACGGTATCTTCCAGAGTAACAGTTTCGTTTGCCAGCACATTGTGGCTTCCGCTTTCTTTATCCAGCAGCTCTGTCTGAATGTGCGGTACCGTCAGTGTCTGTTCCACATCGTTGATGTCTTTGTGGGTGCGGACTAATACTTCTTTGTCCTCTTTCTGGTAGTACAGTTCTTCAAAAGCAACATAGGTATGTTCTTCATCCGTCAGTTCACTACCATCGAAAGAGAATATCACATCCACAGTTCCATCTGCAGTTTTTGGAATAAAGGTAGTCTGTCCAATCACGGATCCGTCTTCGGATGATAAGGAATCATTCGGAACGATTTCCAGATCATCATTGCCCTCTGCTTTTACATCCGCTTCTACAAGCTTTGCAGTTACCGCTTTTGCTTCTACCGTTCCATCCTCTTTAATAATCTTCTCCTGCAGGACACCTTTCAGTGTGTAGGTGTTACCCGGGATCAGGTTTTTGTATGTAACAGTATCCACAATGGTCATATGGCCATCACGGTAAGTATTTTTGATACCTGTTTCTGTGTCAACTGTAGAGGTATGGATCTCTGGCAGATATACGGTCTGGGACTCATCATTGATGTCTGTGTGGGTTGTCAACTCTACGTCCTTATAGGAAAGGCTTTCAAATGCAACAACTGTTTCTCCAGCAATGCTGTTTGCATCAAAGGTGAACACAACATCCACGGTTCCATCTGCTTTTTCGGCTGTGAAGGTCGTAGATGCAGTTACCGGCTTTCCATCGATCAGGACTGGTTCTTCCTTGTAGGAGATTTCTTCTTTTACGTCCTCTGTGCCAGGATCCGCTTTGCCGGTATCTTCTTTGTCGGAATCTGTTTTCTCAGTATCTGCTTTATCCGCATCTTCTGATTGATCTTCCTTCTTGTCAGAGTCTTCTTTCTTATCGGAAACCTCTGTCTTTTCTACCGGGACTTTCTTCATCAGCGTACCGGTTACGGTATACTCATGTCCTGGGATCAGATTTTTGTATGCTACGGTATCTACCAGAGTGGTGTCCTTAGAAACAGTTCCCTGATGGTCCCCGCTGCTCTGATCCACATTGGTCGTATGGATCTCAGGATAATGGACGGTCTGTCCTTCATCATCCTTGTCTGCATGGGATGTCAGTTTTGTATTTTTATAATACAGGTCTTCGAATACAACAACATCTTTTCCGGTGAGTTTGGTAGTATCCAGGACAAAATCCAGGGAAACATCCCCATCCTCTTTTTCAGCGGTAAAGGTCAGCTCACTTTCTACTGCGTTGTCATTCTTATCCAGTGCTGCGGTTACAGAATCTTCGGTTTTTACCATCACAGTTCCTTTGACGGTATATTCTTTACCAGGCAGCAGGTTTTTATAAGAAACTACATCGGTCAGTTTTGTTTCCTCACTGATCACGCCTTCCTTATCTTTTGTCTGGCTGTCAGTTGCTGTGGTATGGATCTGCGGGATTTTGACACTCTGTCCTTCATCGGAGATATCTTCGTGGCTTGTCACTTCCACCTTATTATGGAGCAGTTTTTCGAAAGCTACGATTGTTTTTCCTTCCAGTACGGAAGTATCCAGGGTAAAGGTAATGTCTACGGTTCCGCTTGCCTTGGACGGAGTAAAGGAAGTCTCTGCAGTAACTGCTTTACCGTTCTGCTGGATTGCTTCTTTCGTTTCCTTATCCATTAAAGTACCTTTCAGTGTATAGTTCTTTCCAGGTACCAGGTTCTTATAAGCAACAGTGTCTACGATTGTACCATTCTCAGTGGAAACACCTACATGATCTTTGGTATTGGTATCTGTTGCTGTAGTGCGGATCTTCGGATAATGTACACTCTGTTCTTCATCAGAAATATCATGATGGCTTGCAACATTCAGTTTCTTATGGAGCAGATCCTCAAATACTACTAATGTTTTGCCTTCCAGAGCAGAAGCATCCAGAGTATATACAAGATCTACCGTTCCGTTTTTCTTTTCAGCTTTGAATGTTACACTTGCAGTTACTTCTTTTCCATTTACCAGGAATACTTCTTTCGTATCCTTGTCCATCAATTTTCCAGAAACCGTATATTCCTGTCCAATCTTCAGGTTGGTATAAGAAACAGTATCCACAATTGTAGTCTTGCCTACAGTTCCAACATGGTCTCCTGTTTTTCCGTCTTTCGCACTGGTGCTGATTGATGGATAATACACAGATTCTTTTTCATCAGAGATATTGGTTGCTTCGATCACCGGATATTCTTTTCCGTTTTTCAAAAGGTAAACACTCTGATATACAACTGCAGTTCCCTTATAACCGGTAGAATCCCAGGTAAAGGATGTTTCTACAGAATCATCTGCTTTTTTTGCCGTGAATTTTACTTCACTGGTGATCTCTTTTCCATCATTCAGGATGGCTTTGCCGGAATTCTGGTCCATCAGTTTTCCTTTGACTACATAAGTTTCCCCTTTGGAAAATCCAGTATAAGAAACGATATCTTTGATCGTATCCTTTTTAGATCTTACACCCACCTGTGTTCCACTGGCAGCATCTGTTGCCTGTGTTTTGATGGTCGGATAAGAAATAGTCTGGTCTTCGTCTTCCAGGTCTGCATGGGACTGCAGTTCAATCTCATCCCAATAAATGGTTTCAAATGCGACTGTTTTTTGTCCCTGCAGCTTTGTGCTGTCAAAAGTGAAGGTAAGTTCTACAGATCCGCTTGCTTTTTCCGGTTTAAACTCTTTTTCTGCGGTAGCAAGGACTTCTTTTGTATCTTTCCGGACCATCTGGCCTTTCATTACATAAGTACGTCCCGGTTTTAATCCGCTATAAGAAACGCTATCGACAATTGTTGTCTCTTTCTTATAAGAAGAAGTATGTGTTCCGGTCTCCTGGTCAGTTGCGGTTGTCTTGATCGTAATATCGTGGTTGACCTGTGGATTCAGATTGACGGACACGCCATCTTCCTTTACGGAAAATTCCGTTTCGATCAGGTCCTTGCCCTTATTGGCTTTACATGCAAGTTCTCTTACATAGTAATCGCCATACATCAATGCCCCACGGCTATCATTGACTTTTCCATCGCCAAACCAGATACCTGCGGTTTCTGTCAGTTTGGATTCGTCTGTGAACTTCTTTCCATTGCTATACTGATCCAGTCCATTGGTATTTTTACTATGTGCAACAGCTGCAGTGTTTACCACACCGTTTTTATCAGAAACAATGACATGGGTCTCCCCAGTTGCCTTATTTTTGATAAGGAACGGGATATTTGCCATCGGCTTTCCATTATCATCAATCTTGGTGAAATTCAGGTCGGTACGGATAATCGTATCCTGGGCGGTAAAGCCATCCTCATTGATCTTGGTGTCGCCATAATACAGGGATACTGCATCCCCTTTCTTCTGGATCTTCGCAAGGAAGATACCGTCTGTTGAAGAAACAGTATTATTCAAGAGCTTGTTGTCCAGATTATATCCGTCAGCAGCCTTTGTTTCCTGGATCGTAATGGTTCCTAATGGAAGGCACACAAGACCGTCAGAAGTATAGAAATTATCTCCAGACACCTTGTAATCATTTCCAAGTCTTGTAATATAAGAATTTCCTACTTTTTTTGTTTGAAGAACCCATGTTCTTGTAGCATTTTGGGGAAGTTCTTTTGTAGAGCCATAATACCCTGCATAATATTTTACTGTAAACTGTGTTCCTTCAAGACTTGTTCCAGTAGTCTTATTTCCCTCTTCATCGATCTTAGTGATGTTTAAGAAAGCCGGGTCATTTAAAGGAACATCCGATACCTCACACAGTGTAACGTTTGCTGATCCAATGGTTACATTATACGTTTTGGTATCCAGCGCATAACTTCCATTTTTCGGAGCAGAAATTTCTTTTACCTGATAGTTTCCAACTTTTAAAGTTACTTCCGAAGAGTTTCCATCTGCGCCAATTGTCAGTCTGGTAACTTCTTTTCCATTCTGGTAGACACCATAAACAGCACCTTCCAGGGAATAACATGGATTTCCATTGGTGATTTCTGTATTGGAAGAACTCTTGTGGAGTTTTAATTTTCCTTCCTTGATCACCCGCTGGATGCTTGCAGTAATGTTTACCGCTTTTGCATCATACCGTTCTGCCTCGAAAAATGTTACCTGCTGGTAAGCTGCTCCGAGCTGCGGATTATATCTCCAACCGCCCAGACCGTTTGGCAGCTTGATGTTGATCGTTGCTGTCAGATTCAATCCGGTATTTTGTGCCTGTTCATAAGCAGCTGCCGGCATCCAGATCTTGAACCTGGAATCACAGGATTTGTCTTCCCAGATCACTCTGGTTCCTGCCGGTGCACCAGATAAGGAATCGCTTACCCACTGGATATACTCGTTCTTACTTCCATAAGAAGCATTTCCATAAGACTGTGATACCCATTCGGTTCCATATCCTGCTACGCCATCTTCTGTCTGGGCAGACCAGCTATCCAGATGGGTCTTGGATACGGAATATTCATTTCCGGTATACAATGCACCAGTAAAACCAGTGTAATTAGAAGGATCATTTGCTGCATTGACCAATTTGGCTACCGCATTATAAATCGTACTGTTGGTACAAACCTGTTTAAACCAGGCAAGACTAAATTCACCGTTTACAACGTGGAGTGCCATCTGTGTAACATAGTAATCTGCCTGCCATCCCATACCGCTTCGGTAATTTGGCCATACACATTCCTGTTTCCAATACTGTGATGCATACATCAGGCAGTAACAGATCTTATCGCTTGTTCCGGATCCTGTATAGGTGATCGTACCACTTGGAGATCTCCGCTGCCAGTCCAGACAATACACATTACGCCACTTTCCATCCATATCCTGCGTACCATCCTGTTCCAGGTATTTTACCTGACAGTTCAGTTTCAGGCTTGCCGGTGTATAAGAGATATAAGTGCTTGTATGGGCTACAGTCAGGTTGTCGATTGGAACCATCTGTGCATCTATCTCAGGATCAGCATCCGATGCTTTTTCATAGACATAAGAACCTTCCGGAAGATTTTTTTCTCCCTGATAATCAGAAGATTCTTTGGTTGCTTCTTTTACATCATCAGTAGGTTCTTTCGTTGCCTCTGTTCCCTCTTCCGGTACGACTGACTCCACAGCTTCCGGTCTTGCAGCCTCCTGTTCACCTGCAAATCCGACTTCTACGACTGTTGTTCCTCCTACCGTTACATTTTTCTCTGCAACAGAGCCGGTTACATTTACGTCCTCAGTACCTGCATCTGTCGTAATACGGTAAGTAGCGATATCGTAGCCGGAATCGCCAGTCACTTTTGTATGGACCACGGTTCCTTCGTCAGCTTCCAGTACGAGTGCATAGCCTTCATCTGTCACAACAGCTTCCGTTACATTGCCAGCGGCATCTGTCAGTGTTGTCTTATCTGCTTCTTTTCGAATGATCTGGGTATCGTTCGTTCCGTCTGTGTTGATCTCAACAGTACCGCCGATGCTGTTTACTTTTACAGCAAGGGTCCCCTGTTTTAATGGTTCCGGGACGACCTGTGTTGCCACATTTGTTCCATCCCCAGTCATATCAGCAGCATAGATAGTATTTGCACCGATAGAACCCAGGTTCATACTCGTCAGCAGCAGAAAGGCAGTTGCTTTACGCATAATCTCTTTTACTTTCATCGCTTAGACTCTCCTTCTTTCAAATTTTTTCCATCCGGGTGACGGGGCCGTTTTTTATGGAAAAGGTAGGAAGTATTTCTTCCTAATCATAGTATGTAGAAACAGGTCTCATTTTTGGTAAAAAAATTAAAATCTGATATTTTTATGCAAAAAAAAAGGAAAGGCCCGGATTGTCCAGGTCTTTCCTCGGTATTACATCTTCATAGCTTTCTGTATAAATTCTTCCTGCGATGACAAAAAAGTATATGGTTTATATTCTCCGTATGCTTTTGGATCGGATACAGTTAAAATCTGCACGCCTTTGTCTAATAATTTTAATCCGAGATATGATACTAATTGCGCTAAAGGCTTTCCACCTTCTGCCTGAACGGCAAAACATCCTGGCTCATCAAATCTTTTTGCAATCAAATAACACATACTTATTCATTTCCTTTCTAAAATCTTCTTCTGTATTAATGATATGTTGTTCATACAACCTTCGCAAGAATAATCCTACGGAATGGATGCATACATATTTATAAAAATATGTATGCATCCATTCGTTAAACAATTGATGTCTTTCCCTAATTTTACAGCTTTCTGCTCTTTTCCTTATAATATTTTAGCTGCATGTAGATCGCCCTTCCAAAATACTCCAGAACATCCATATCTTCCGGAAATCCGGTAAGACAACTGAAGATTGCTTTGCTTGCACAAAGATACACTTCTGCTTCTTCCAGTTTTGGAAAATACCGGAACCGGATCACATCGGTCAGTGGCTGCAGGGTGTCGATTAGATATTTGTCGATCCCTCTCGTAAAAAAGCCTTCTTTCTGTATTTTCAAGACTTCATTTTTAATCCCATCTGTATCGATCTGTATCATGGAAGTATCCAGGGAGAATTCATCTTTTTCCCCATTCAGGTAATTTGCAACTTCCCGCAGGGACTGGATTGGTACTCCCGTATTGTCAGTTCCAGGGAATCCATAGCAGCCGTTGTCAATCAGACCGTCTACGTATTCCTGCAGTTTTGTACGTTCCAGGTTCAGAACTGGTTCCGGTGCATAATTCTTTACCAACGCGTCATACCGAAGGACTTCAGAAAGCAGAAACTCGTAGTTCTTCTCGATCCCATATTTCTTTCCATTTCCTGCAATCCGAAGGCCTATTGGAATCACTGGAATGGAATGCAGGATGATCTTGTCTTTTTCCGGACGACCTTCAAGGAACATTTCAATTGCTGCTCCTCCAGTTACGATCTTTTTCAGTGGATCGGTATCAGAAAATTCTACATATTCTCTCTCTCCCATTTTACGCACCAGTTTCCACTTACCATCTTTCATTTTGAATTCTGCATACAGACTTCCATATGCAAACAGTTCCACTTCCGTCCGTGACATTCCCAGTAATTCCGGAAGGATCGGTCTTTTTCCATACAGATACTGGACATTTACAACTGGTACAGGAAGATTGATATGTCCCATACGGGTACTCAACATTCCAAGAACCCCGAAAATTTCAGGATCTAACAGGGAGCCTTTATCCCCAAGCTGTTTTCCCGGCCATGTTACTTCTCCATCCGACCATTTCTGGATCTTTTTGTCTGTTACCTCCAGCATCTGTACTGCTTCCATTAACTCCTCAATTTCTCTTGCCATGAAAAAATCTCCTTTCAAAATTTTTGCTTACACCCATAGTATGTAAAAAAAAAATTTATTTTGGATTTTTTCGGACAGAAAAAAGGAGCCATAATGACTACCTTTTCTCCTATTCGCTGTAATTATTCTCTTTTCTCAGGATCATTTTCCTTTCGTAAAATTCCATGTTCCAGAAGATGCAGTTTGTAAAACTAGCAAGGACTTCTCCCATGCTCAATTTCTTAGCTGCATCAGACAGGAAAAAGCTGAGAGCTTCGAAACTGCATTTTCTTAATTCCTCTTGATATTCCTCCCAACTTTCCGCAAAGCTTGTCTTACCGATCTCATCGACTAATGGTTTCAGAATTTCTATGATTTCTGTAGATGGCATAAGTTCTTCTTCCATGTCGCTATCCCTGAGCTGCACGATCAGATGGCGCAGTTTTTTCATATCAACCGGGTACCGGTATGTTCCTAGTTCTTTTCGTTTCGTGTTCATATAAAAATTTGCAAGCTCATCCAGGGTTTCTAAGGGAAGACCATGGTTATCTCTGCTGATCTTACCCAGTCCTCCGTTATCGATCAAGGAATCCACGGTTTCCTGAATGACCTGTCTGTTTCCCCATTCCTGGTAGTGGTTACAGAAATTGCCCTCAAAAGTCTTGAAATACAAGATTTTACCTAGTAATTGATTATAAATGCTCTGCAGATCCTCTGCACTTTTGGTGTCATTATGACGGTAGTAATACGGGACAACCGGGATCTTTGTTAGGATGATCTCGTCTTTCTCTTCACAGTCTTTGAGCAGATTGGCAATCGCTTCGCTTCCAAAAAGAATCTGATAGTTTTCTTTCTCTTCTTTGTAATCGTCCAGATCGATGAGTTTCACAAAGCTTCCATCTTCTTTTTTGAACGCTGCACAACTCGCTCCATAGAGCAGTTCCTTGATGTCTGCTTCAGTCAATTCCTTGATGAGCTTGTACAAAACGGGATTCTCTTTGTTCATGTAACGGATGTTCACTACTGGTGTCGGAAGGTCGATATGCCCAACAATTCCCCTCGCGACTTCTGTATCGCCTGGGTAAAAATACCGGTCATCGATCGTTCCGTAATCATCCTTCACGATGCCTGACGGCCAAAGGACTTCCCTGCTGGAAAAGGCTGTGATATCTTCCGCCCTGGTTCCATCCATTAAGATCAGATCCATTACATAGCTTTCCATGTAATCTTCATTGTTGCTTGCTTTGTTTTCCATATAAACAATTCTCCTTTCTTGTTTCTTATGAAGCCTCCACGCCCATGCGGTGCGTGGCTCCTGTAGACGGGGTATCTGAAACAGGAATGATCCTGTGAAGATACCACATCATGGGCTTACCGTCTGGCGTTGGAGTTTTGCTGCCGTACCACTTGCGTCTTTCGAACGTTGGGACACATGAGTTTCTACACTTATAGTATGTAAAATATGGTGAACAGTTTGAAACAGTTATTTTTGTTACCGGTGTCAGCGAGAACAGCCTGCAGAAAGTGCAGGAGTATATCTGGAACCAGTGAAAGGGTGGCATTCATTCACGTCCATGCGGTGTGTAACTTCTATGGACGTGGTACTCTGCCTGACATGATAGAAATTTTGAAAAGCTTGAAGGTATTTACTTAACCACACTGCCTTTAATTTTGATAGAGCTGTAGAGCTGTGCTTAACTGCATGACTATTTTTTTGTAATTTTTTGTACAAGGTACCTGTAATCTTGCACACAGGACAAAATAGGTATTTTGTTGTGGAATAAACGGAAATATTTGGATCGGTTACCTATTCTAATACATACCTATGCCAGAAAAAAAAGAAGCCGGATTCTCTCCGACTTCTCTTACTATTTTGTTGCTCCGCACTCACTGCATTTATATCCATTCGGGACCTGTTTGGTCGATTCCGGAGTATCTACAACCGTCTCGTCATACGCATCTTTTACCAGAACTTTTTCATCGTAGGCTGCCTGATCTGTTACCGTTCTTGTTCCGACCTGTACTTGTTCTACTGAATAACCATGACCGGTTTCAGCTCCATGTGCATCGAGAGCAGATTCGCTACGCCCCATATCTAATCCACATACAGTGCAAACATAATGTCCTTCATAGATTGGCTCTTCATGCGTCACCGCATCATGGTGTACTGTTTTATATTCCGCATCATGATGGACTGTATGGGTCTTTGCCGGAATTGTTTCTGTCTTATACTGCTGTACCCATTTATGTGTATGGGCAGTTTCCTGTTTTGGGGCTTCCGTTGGTTTTACTGTGGCAGCAGGTGTTGTCACCGTCCCAGATGATCCAGGTTTTTTCTTGGCTTCGGATTTTGTGCTTTCCTTGGTTTCAGATTTTACCGTCTCTTTTTTGTCTGTTTTCGTAGCAGATTCTTTTTTGTCTGTTTTAGAATTCTTTTTCGTTTCGGATTTCTTATCGGATTTTGTATCAGACTTAGCTTCTGTTTCGGACAAGTCTTCCTCTTCGGCTTTCGTTGTCTCCTCCGGCGCTGTTTCTTCTGGTATCTCACCGGATACTTCTTCCTTTGTTACCGCGTCAATCGCCACTGTCCCTTTCTTTTCTGTACTTTCCGGAACTTTGACTTCTTCCTCTACGGTACTTCCGTCCGATTTTGCAACCGTTGTGTTTCCATCACTGATCACGATCCGATCCTGGTCTGCCATGTCCGTAGCAGTACCTTTACCGACCACGGTGACTTCTTTTTCGACCTCGATCGTTGGATGGTCGTCCACGGTATATGCGCTATCGATATCTGTATCATCCTTTGTTGCTTCCTTTTCCGGCTCTGGATCCAGGTTTTCCTGTTCTTCCACTACAGATTCTGTGGATGCATCATCTACCGTCAGGTACTCTGCAAGCTTTTCTGCATTCACTGTTACCTGATAGGTTACTTTATAGGTCCCTGGTGTATCCAGGTCCATATCGGACTGGGCTTCGATATTTTCTACAATGTCTCCATCGTATGTAATACCGTGAAGCAGATTTGGGTCTTTTGCACCCTGGACTACGGTCACATTATCCATTCCGGCCACTGCCACTGCTACATCTGCTTCTGTCCAGGATACTTCTTCGGATTCCTGGTCTTCCGTCTTGGTCTCCTGGGTTGGTCCCTGGTCTGTTTTGGTCGGGGCTTTTTTGTCTCCGCATCCAGCCATCCCTACGGCTAATACTCCTGTCGCTGCCAGAAGCGCTGCTCTCTCTACATTCTTCCTA
>ENA-OPDW01000568-OPDW01000568.1-human-gut-metagenome-genome-assembly--contig:-NODE-568-length-28277-cov-9.502303_pt1 | contig 28277 bp, 21 predicted proteins | sample MGYA00241264_ERZ501508 | MGnify/ENA primary metagenome ERZ501508 (study PRJEB25962, sample SAMEA2042575) | human gut metagenome | biome: human gut; feature: human-associated habitat; material: faeces...
TGGTGCTGGTGAACGGCACGGACATCTGGACGGAATACGGCGTGTTCCTGGTGGAGGACCGGCGCGGTGGCATGGATAACCTCTCGGCGATCCTGACCCCGAGCAAGACGAAGAAGGAGACGGCCGTGGACATACGGGAGGAGGACGGGGAGAAATACAGCGCGGTCCTTACCCCGAGGAACGAGGCGCGTGACGTGACGCTGCACTTTGCCCTGTATAACAAGACAAAGGAGGGATGGCTGCGGAAATACTTCTCGTTCATCAATTTTCTGAAGAAAGGGAAGGACGGGTGGCTCGACATTGCGTTTCCCCAGCTTGATCTGACCCTACACGTGAAATACACGGACAGTCCGAAGTTCACCCCACTGACCTATTTGTGGAAGGAAGGGGTCCACGCCGGGAAATTCAAGGTGAAGTTCCGCGAGCCGGTACCGATTATATAACCATTCAAAGACGATTCGAATATGCTTCTAACGATATACGATAAAGCCGGGGCCAAGCGTGCGGACGTGGCTGCAAGTGACAGTTCGACGCAGAGCAAGGAGGTGCAGGGCGACAACGTGCTGGCGCTCTCCTTCACGCATTATGCCCATATCCCCCTTGATGTAGGCGACTTCACGGACTACATGGGCGAGCGGTACTGGCTGACGGAGCGGTACACCCCGAAAGAGAAAAGCGGGAGTGAGTGGGAGTATAACCTGAAGCTGTACGGTATCGAGAGCCTGATCAGGCGTTTTCTTGTGCTGGAAACAACGGACGGCGACACCAATCCCCTGTTTACATTGACGGCCACGCCGCGGGACCATGTGGCGATGGTAGTGAAGGCCATCAACGACGGCATGGGTAACATTACCGACTGGAAAGTCGGGCAGGTGGACGGTACCGATCTTATCGTGATCGACTATGAAGGTATGTACTGCGACCAGGCTTTGAAGGAGATCGCCGGCAAGGTGGGAGGCAAGGCCGAATGGTGGGTCGAGGGCCAGACGGTGAACGTGTGCCGTTGCGAACACGGCGAGGAGATCACGTTGGGATACGGCAAGGGGCTGACCTCCCTGGAGCGGGATACGAGTAATACGGCGAAGTTTTACACGCGCCTTTTTCCGATCGGGAGCAGCCGGAACATCGATGCCGAGAAGTACGGCAGCCCCCGTCTGATGCTCCCCGGAAAAAAGAAGTACGTGGAGGTGGGCGTGGACGAGTACGGTATCTATGACCACTACGAGCAGGCCGCCTTCAGCGGTATCTATCCCCGGCGGGTGGGAACGGTAAGCAGTGTCCGCAGTGAGGAGGTGACGAATGAGGAGGGTAAGACCTTTACCGTCTATTACTTCAAGGATGGCGGGATGGATTTCGATCCTAACGATTATGAACTGGCCGGTGAGACGAAACGCGTCTCCTTCCAGAGCGGTGACCTTTCCGGGCTGGGAGAGGGGGACGATCATTATTTCGAGGTAAACTTCGATAGCGCCACCCGTGAGTTTGAGATCATCACGATCTGGCCTTACGGCGACGACACGCAGCTTCCGGGCGGCAAGCTCGTTCCGAAGGCCGGGGACACCTATGTCCTTTGGAACATCCGGATGCCGGATAAGTATTACCGGCTGGCAGAGGAGGAGTTCCAGAAAGCCGTCGATGACTATAACAAGGACCACTGGCTGGATATCGCCGCTTACAAAGCTCCGACCGACCATGTGTGGATCGAGCAGCAGGAGGCCGAGCTGTTTGTCGGCCGGCGCGTAAAATTGGAGAGCTCGGAGTATTTCCCGAAAGACGGTTACCGCAGGAGCCGCATTACGAAGATCACGCGTAAGGTGAACCTTCCCGGGGAGATGGACCTGGAGATCAGCGACGCCCTGCAGGTATCGAAATTCGACAGGGTAAACGACAGCATAGGGGAACTAAAAAGCTATACGAAAGCCAAGGCCGAAAGTTCCGGGCTCCCGGACATCATCCGGAGCTTCGACAACACTCTGCCCACGGACAACAACCTTTTCTCTGCGAAAAGAAGCCAAAGGGAGTTCCTGAGCAAACGCCATCGGGATACCGCGGTCGAGGTGATCGGTTTTTTGAAAGGGGCTTATTTTGGGGATTACAAAGCCGGGGAATCCGGAGGCAATGTTGACGGTGACGGGAACGCCGAGTTTCTGACGGCGGTCATCCGGGAACTGCTCCGGAGCACCCGTTTCGTGGACGGTATGTTCGGCGAGGGCTGGCAGATATGGATAGATAAAATAACGGGGCTGAGTAATCTCACGATAGACAAGGCGACCATCCGGCAGACGTTGGTGGCTCTGGAGCTGCTCATAGAAACGGTACGCAGCGTAAGGGGGCAGCTGGTTGTCTCCGCCGCCAACGGTAAGATCAAGACCGTGGCCAAGGAGGGCAACAATTACCGCATCTCCTTTGAGCAAGAGAACACGTTCGTGGCGCACGACCTGATGCGCTGTGCCGTTTTTACGGGGGCGGAGATTCGGGGTTACTGGGTGGAAGTGTCGGAAGGCGATGCGGAAGGGATAACGGTACCCCAGAGGGAGTTTGGTGGGACGGAACCGAAGGCGGGCGATGAGTGTGTACTTATGGGTAACACGGAAAACCCGCTCCGGCAGAACCTGATCAGCATAGCAGCTACCGAGGACGGCCAGCCACGTGTTGACATACTGGATGGCGTGATGGCGAAAAACTTCAACGGCTGTTTGCGCTGCCGGGTGGGTAATCTTGACGGTATCAAGGACAGTGCTTTCCCGGCGAATAGCCAACCACACGGGAACGGTCTCTATGGCGACAACGTATATTTGAAAGGTACGTTCGTCCTCATGACCGGCGAGGATATCCTGACGAAATTTGAAATTACGGAGGGTAAGATACAATCAGCCGTGGAGGGTCTGCGTGACGAGGTGAGGGAGGAGCAGAGCTTTTTCGATAACACCACGTTTACCGAGGGGATGAGTAAATGGATAAGTGGGTACAAGGCCGCGTTCCTGACTTTCGGCGGCAAGTGGATTCTTGCCGGTAACAAACTGTTAGCATCGAGCGAGAACGGCAACGTGGAGGTCGTAAAGACCGGCAAGGTTCCTTACGTCAGGATAACGAACAGTTATATCATGCAGAAGAACGGGGATTTCCGCACGATTCCCGATTTCAAGGAGTTGAACGGGGACGGGCTTCGCATTCCGGGCTATGTCTACCTGTCCTTCCATTACAAGGTGATCGAGGCCGGACACCTGCGTATCGAGTTTGTCAATTCCAACAAGAACGGATACGAGAATTTCAACATGTTCGCTTACGACGGTGATTTGCCGGTCGGTGGGGAGAAGGTATTCAACCATTCCGGGCTGTGGAACGGGACCGGTGACTTCAAGCTGTCGTTCACGGGTGTTATCCAAGTGTCCTTGTTGGTGTTCTCGACAGACCGGACGGATGCCCTGGCGTACAAGTATGCCACGTTCTTCGACCAGTCGGAGAAGATGATCCGAATCGCGGCGGCGAATTTCGATAAGGACGGCAATGTGCTGGAGGCATCCTCCATTATCACGACGGCCAAATATAACAGGCTGATTTCTGTCCATTTCGATGAGAACGGGGAATTGCGGAATAAATCCGGGTTGGTGACTACCGCCAATTTTTCCAAGCTGTTCGCTGAGGGCGTTACAAGCAACGGGCTTGTAAAGAAGGCGGAACTGAATGTCTATGTCAAGCGTGACGAGTTCGGCAATCTTGTTTCCGGTGTTACCATTAAAGCCGACCAAATCAAACTGGAGGGGCTTGTTACGGCTAACGGCTATTTCAAGGTCCTCACGGACGGGAGTATCGAGACCCGGAACGCGAACATCAGCGGTACTGTCAAGGCGAGCGGCGGTAAGATCGGCGGCTTTACCATCGATTCCGGCCGTCTGTATTGGAAGAGCCGCGATTATTTCGGAAACGATTCCCGGAGTTTGAAACTGGGAGTCTCGAGTTCCTCGACGGAGGGGATCGTGGACGTGGCCTTCAATGGCGCTACCAGTGGTCGGTTTGGCGTAAAATCAGTCGGGGCGACATCCGGTGGGGCCGCTATATACGCATCGATAGGCTCCTTAACCTATCCGGCCAGCGGTATGACCTATGCCGGGTTCTTTGTGGGTCCGGTAGATGTAAGGGATACCGGTAACGGATTGACAAGTGATGTTTGCGCGTCGAAAGGGTTCCGGTACATCAAGAGTCGCAATTCCGACGGTACATACGTGTATAACGAGGGTGTGAACTGGGGGGATGGTGCCGCCCAGAATCCCGACCTTGACAAAATAAGACTTATTGTGAGGGGCGGCATCATTGTCGGCTATACAGGGGAATAAACATTTAAAACCAAAGAGATATGAAAGTTGACTTAAACAGGAGATTCAGGGGCTTTGACGGGAACGAGCTTGGCGGCGACAACATCGCCACCGCCGTGGCGGAGGCCCTGTTCAATTACGGAAAAGACAAACCGGTAGGCCGTGATGAGAAGTTCAAGGCTTACGTCCTGTGCCAGCGTATCATCCAGGGCGGTGGAATCCTGGAGATCACCACCGAGGAGGGTACGCTTATCAAGGAGGTATGCGGCGAGAGCCTGACGGCCGGCGGTTACGGCCAGGTTTATGAACTGATAGAGGGAGGGGTTTGATATGGCACTGACAGAATCGGATATCGCCCAGGTTTTGGAGGCGGTCAAGGCGGAATCGAAGAGTGTCGAATCCCTTGAGACGGTCGGCTCGCTGAGCGGGGTCAAATCCCTGCCGGGACAGAAAGGTGACAAACTGGTGAACGTCCCGATCACCTTATTGAGCAAGCCAGCCGATGACGCGGCGGCCCGGGCGATCAAGGCCGCTGAAAGGGTGGAGGGATTGGCTCCCGAAATGGAAGCGGCCACCCGGGAGACAAAAAAGGCCATTCAAACGGCGGGTGAATCGGCGGCAAAGGCGGAGGCGGCCGCGAAGAAGGCCGAGGATGCGATAGCCCAAGGCTACAAACATAAGGAGATGAGTGAGGAGGAGTTTGAAAGTCTCCCGGAAAAGGACGGCAAGACCATTTACCTGATTTACGAGGAGGAATAGGTATGATAAGTGTTGGAAACAAAGAGGTGACGGCCATCCGTGTAGGCGAACGGGTGGTGGCGACGGTCTATATAGGGGCCAGGCTGGTTTGGCAAGCCATCCGGAGCTGTTTCGGCGCGGGCTTTTGGCGCGGTGACAAACCCTGGAGCCGAACGGATGGCTGGAAACGGATGAAATAACTTTTAAAGAATAACGATATGGCGAAAAAAGTGTATGACGAGGACGGTCTGGATATGCAGAAGACCGATTGGTCCGGTGACGAATCCACGGGTAATCTTCCGGTGAGCGGCCGGTTGGTGGAGAACTATATCAAAAGTATTGATGACAAGGCCACCCCTACGGAGGAGCTGGCCGCCGGTGAGACGAAAGCCCCCACGAGCGGCGCGGTGTTCGCCTCGCTGGTGGGTACCGTGACGAATATCGACGTGACGGACAGCGAGGACGGCACTCAGTACGTGATGACAGTCACGCAGAAGGATAGCGAAGGGGGAGAAAGCGACAGGGAGGTGCGCTTTTCCAAGTATAGCGACGATGACAAGGTGATGGTGAATATAGACCTGACCGATGCTTCGGGTTCCTCCTTGCCCGCTTCCCAGTATTTGTCGTTGGGTACCGGTTTCGTGGTGAGATATGCCGTTGGCGTGGGCACGGCCGGTGGCGGCGAGGTGAGTGGCTACAGCGACCTGAAGGCCAAGGTGGTCGTAAAACGTGGCTCCACGGTCCTTTCGGAATTCCAGGATGCGGAGTTTGTCGGCGTTACGGCCGGTCAGAGCTATACTTTTGACGCGTCGCCTTACCTGAAGGATGCCACGACCTACACCGTGCAGGTGGAGGCGCAGGCCGGTTATGATGGCGGTACGCTGATGAAAACCGCTACCGCCAGGGTGACGATGGTGGCTATGGAACTAAGTACCACTTATTCGGTTGGGAACGGACTGGCTGACGGGGGATACCGGAACGACGTGAACATCCCATTTACAGCTAAGGGAACGAGTGGCGAGAAGAACATCTACTACCGTATCAACGGCGGGCAGCCCTATACGCTTGGCCTGTCAGCCGGTTCCGGTGTCCAGCAGAAGAACGTCACCGTTGCGCTGAGTGAAATGCGGGAGGGCATGAACGTGGTGGAAGCCTATGCGCTGCACGAGAACTCCGGCGTGGTGAGCGAGATACACTACCTGACCCTGCTGAAAGCCGGGGAAGGTGTGACGGCCTATGCCGGCATGATGTTCAACCACCGGGCAGCGGGGTTCCAGCGTGACTGGAAGCACCCCGTACTGGAGGCAGAGCAGTTCACGGCGTGGAACTTCACGTATGCCGGCTATGACAGGGATGCGTACACGGCCCGTGTGAAAGTGACCAGCCGGGGCAGTGTGGTGAAGGAAGACCTGCTGCAGCGCGGTGAGACCGGCAGCTACGGGCGGACGAACGTGAACGTGGAACCGCTGGATTACCGTGTGTCGTGCGGTGATGCCGTGCTTGAGGTGCAGGTGAACACCACATCGCACCCCGACATTGAAGCCACGCTGGCACCGGATGCCGTGTGCACGTTCGATGCCTTCGGGCGAAGCAACACGGAAAACAACCCGGAAAGCTGGGTGAGCGGGGACAAACGGATGGAATTCCGTGATGTGCTGTGGAGCGTGAACGAATACGGCGCAGGAAGCGGCTGGCACAAGGACCGCCTGCTGCTGGCCGGCGGTGCAGGCATGACCCTGACCGCCGACGGAGGGTACCGCCCGTTCAATGAGGCGGACAAGCCCGAGGGTTTTGCCATCCGCGACGTGGGCATGACGTTGGAGATAGAATACAGCACGGCCAACGTGACTGACACAGACGCGGAGCTGATCACCTGTCTGGGCACCCTGCAAAACGGCAACCGTTACGGGCTGGTGGTGACCCCGGAGGAGGCGAAGTTCCTTACCGGCGTGGTGACGGAGGCGATGGATGCCGGTCAGGTCCTGCGCTATGAGGACTCGGTGGGTACGAAGTTTGAACCCGGTAAGAATATCCGTATCACTTACGTGTTCTACCCGGACGTGGAGACCAACGAGCAGCGGACGCTGATCGGCTTCTATGTGAACGGGGAGGAGTCGGCCGCCTCGAAGTGGCTGGACAAGGTGAACTTCGACATCCGGAGCCAGCTGGAGTTTAAATCGGAGGGGGCTGACCTGAACGTGAAGAGCGTGCGCATCTATAACAAGGCGCTGACCTCGGACGAGGTGCTTAACAACTACATCGTGGACCGCAATCATCTGGAGGATGCCGACGGGGAACCGGGCGTGCGCTCGCTGGATGAGGACAACCGCGTGCTGAACGAGGGGGACACGGTGAGCATGGAGAAGCTGATGGGACTGATGAAGAAGCGGCGGAACTCGATCCTGGTACTGATAGGCACGGGCAGCGTGGGCAGTGAGGTGCCAAGCGAGAGCGACACGCTGAACGTGATGGATGCGCTGGCCCAGCTGAACAACAAGAAGGCCAACAAGCTGTGCCGGGAAGTTAGATTCTACAACGGTGAGAACCGGGCGCTGGACTGGATAGCCCGTGACATTTATCTGCGTATCCAGGGTACCAGTTCGGTGAACTATGCCCGCAAGAACCTACGCTTCTACTTCCAGAAGACAGCCAGCGGTTACACGGCACGGATGAGCTACGGCGAGATAGACGGTAACGGGCAGCAGAGCAACCCGACAGCTACGGAGGGTAAGAAGAACCTGTTCCGACTGCGGGACAACTCGGTGGGGGCAAAACTCGCCTGTGCGAAGTGTGACTTTTCGGACTCCTCCATGACCACCAACACCGGTGGCGCGAAGTTCATCCATGACGGCATGAAGGAAATGGGTATCCTGACCCCTGCCCAGCAGTATGCCGCCGACCATGCGGATACGTGCAAGGAAGACATACGCTCGGCCATTGACGGCTTGCCCTGTGACCTGTTTGTGGCAAAGAGTGTGGATGAGGATCTGACCTACTACGGCCAGTACAACATGAACAACGAGAAGAGCGACAGCTACCCGATATTCGGCCAGGACAAGACCATCGGCGAAGAACAGTGGGGGACCGGTGATACGCTGAACTACCTGCAGGCGAACGGCGACCGGCCGAAGGAATACCTGCCCATCTGCATCGAGACGTTGAACAACTCGAACGACCTGTGCCTGTTCCGCTGGCTGCCGTCCACGGAGCCCAACCATACGGACTTCATGGATTTCAACTTTGACGGCGGTTTCGAGTTCAACCATCCGAAAGACGTGTTCTGGAACGATGGCGGAGGCGATGCCGAAGAAGAACCGAACATCAAGGAACACCTGGGCACCGGTGACAAGTACGACAAGATGTACAAGGCGCTTGACCGCATGATGAGTTTCCTCTATAAATGCGTGAAGGAAACGCCTGCCGGCAAGGGCATGACCTATAACAAGGAGACGCACACCTTTGACGGGGTGGACTATGAGGATGACGGCAACAAGTTCCCGACGGCCAAATGGGCGAGCCCGACCTTCAAGGCGGAAGCCGGGAAGTATTTCAACCTTCCCAACCTGGCCGCCTACTACCTGTATGTACAGTTCAACCTGGGTGTGGACCAGCTGGCGAAAAACATGCTGGTGCGGACATGGGACGGCGTGATGTGGTGGATAACCTATTACGACGGTGACTGCCAGCTGGGTTCGGACAACAAGTCGTTCCTGACCGGGAAGTATGACGACAACCGGCAGACGAAGCGAGACGGGGCCTATGTGATGCAGGGACACAACAGCTGGCTGTGGAACCTGATACTGGGCAATATGGGCAATCTGCTGGAAGAAGTGATGACCAGGGGTGTGAACGGCGGTACCAGCTTCATGAGTGCCTTCAGCATCCAGAAGGCCGTTGACCATTTCGACACCGAGCAGATGAAGAAGTGGTGCAGCCGGCTGTACAACAAATCAGGCATCTTCAAGTATGTGTATCCGTTCCTGAACGAGATGCCGGTGGGGGCTGACGGTGCCAAACAGACGTATCCGCAGATCTACGGTCTGAAGGGTTCGTTGAAAGCTCACCGTAACTATTTCATCCAGCGCAGGTATGACCTGAAGCAGGTGGAGTACGGTTATGTCTCTACGCTGGGCGCCCAGTTCTACCAGAGTACGGCATCGCTGGACAAGGCATACAAACTGAAGCCGATGCAGTACCGGCTGACCATCCCGTACCGTGTGCAGCTTTCCACCAGCAACGGCGTTCAGGCCGACAGCGGCGTGGTGGATGCGGACGTGCTCCACTCCCTGCAGCTGGCCCGTGCCTTCGGTGAGAACGACCCGCTGAAGATTATCGGCGCGGCCAAAATCAAGGAGCTGGTGTGGCATGAGGACGCGTTCGCCATCGGATTCAATTTCGGCTTGCTTACCTCATTGGTTAAACTTGACATGAGCGTGGAGAAAGCCAGCGGTTATCGTAACGGTTCATTCATGGCCTCTACGAACGGCATGCTTCTTCTGGAAGAGCTTAATATGCGCAACAACCTGCTGGCACGGAATGGCGATAACGGCAACGTGACGACCTTGGACTTGAGCTGGCAGGGACGGTTGAAGAAGCTGGACGTGAGAGGCACGGGGCTTACCCGCGTGAAACTTGCCACCGGTGCGCCTGTTGTGCAGTTATGCTTGCCGGAAACGATAGAGGAACTGTTTCTGGAATATCTTCCCAGGTTGGCAGAGAGCGGATTGGTACTGGATGGCATCGGTAACGTGCGAGGCTACCGGTTCATGGGTTGTCCGGGCATTGACGGGTTTGCCATGCTGGAACGTCTTCATCAGGCCAAGTTGAACGGTAGCGGTAAACTGGAGCGTTTTGTCCTTGACATCGATATGGAGGATGACGGCAGGCTGCTCGGGAAATACTACGATTATGGTACCTATACCTCCACCGGAGCGATAGACAACCGTCATTCCGGATTGCGTGGCAGGCTCTGCCTGACAAAGTACATGGATGACGAACAGGCCGACCGGTATCGTGAGCGGTATCCGGAACTGGAGATCGTACAACCGGCCTACAGCATCATCGAGTCGGACGAAAGCGCTCCGGACGATGCCAACATTTCCAACCCGGACAACGAGACCGGTTATAAGTATGGCAATACTTACGTCATGAATGCCCACGTGGCGGCGATCCTCAAGAAGCGCCACCGTGTGCTTGCCAAGGTGACGAAAAAGCCCACGAGCCGTAAAGTGGAGATGGCGGGCCAGACGGTTGACGTGAACAATCCGGACGGCGAGATGACCTATTGTCCGTTGGATGATACCAGCAGTAATAAATACTACGATGGCAGCGCAGCCAAACTTGACAGCAGCGAGGGCGACTGGATGATGTACGAACCGTTCTTTTGGTCGAAAGGTGTCAATGACTACCTGAACGAGAAATATTACAGCTGTTACAGTTCCAACGGCCCTGACGATATGCCTCCTGTTCCGGATGTGACGGTGCTGACGTTGGACGACATCAAAGACACGCAGGGCGGTTTCCTTACAGAGCGCAAACTTTTGAGTGGCAAACCCACGTTGAAGGATTCTTATAGCACGGACAAGACCTATTCAGTCTGCAAGGTGGATGTACAAGGCTATAAGCGTGTACGTTTTCCGAGTGTTCCCGGTACGGGTTTGGTCGGCAGTCTATTTGTTGACGGCTCCGGAAACGTGGTCAAAACCATCGTGGTCCCTACGATCGGTCTGAAGTTCGAGGCCGGCATGTACTTGATATCGGATGTTCCGGAGGACGCCACGGCCTTGCACTTCTCGATCCTGAACACTGCCGAGTTTGACAAGGTGGTTCTTTCCAACTCCGACAAGATCGAGGATATGGAGCCCGATTGGGTGGCCAACGAGGAACATCTTTGTGCGGTAGTAGGCAGTAGCGTGGTAGGTAGCAAGTTGCGTTCATGCATAACGGGTAATTCCACGACGGCCAGCATGAACTGGATCGACTTTCATTATTACTCGGTTCAGCGCGGTATGCAACAGATAGACGCGTTGATGCACTCCCGTATAGCGAACTTGTTTTACGCAAGATATGGCCGTCGTGACAGCCAGGAACAGTGCGGAGGCGGTCAGCATACGAACAATCGTATCACGGGCGGTACAGCCGGTTATGGTATGCAGGATACGATCGGTTATGACGAAGCGTATAAAATAAACGACAAGATCACGAATTCCATCGTGGACGGTTCTATCCACCAGTACGCTTGGTATCGTGGGCAGGACGAGTATGGTTCTCCGACCGTGACTCAGGTAAACAATATCAGTTGTCTGGGCTATGAGGACATCTACGGCCATAAGTACGAGATGATGGACGGTGTTGATTTACCCAACGATAGTGGCAACCAAGGTAAATGGCGTATTTGGATGCCGGACGGCACGGTGCGTTGGGTGAAGGGTAAAACGACCAGTGACCAGTGGATAACAGGTGTTGCCCATGGTAAATACATGGATATCGTACCGGTAGGAACAGCTAACGGCTCGTCCAGTACATATTATTGCGATAAATACTGGATAAGTACCGCAGCCATCCGTGTGGTCTATCGCGGGTGCTACAATGCGAGCGCGTATGGCGGTGTGTCGAATGCGTATGCGAGTTACGATGCTTCGTACTCGAGCGCGCATGTCGGCTCCCGTCTGGCCTTCCGCGGCAAACTCGTTCGGGCGGAAAGCGTGGAAGCGTATAAAGCGATTCGCGAAGTGTTGTAAGCGCAAAGCGCCAAAGCGTGGAGCGAAGCGACTAAAACGAAAGAACGGTGTTCGGATGATTTCCGAACACCGTTCGTGTTATTATAAATACCGGCGTAAGCCGGTCGAAAATGTTTTAAGAAAATGAAATTTGATAGTGCTTTAGTATGTGTGAGAGAGTGCACAACACACCAATTTATACTATACAAATGTAGCGATTTTTGGCGAGATTACCAAATTTCTTAGTAATAATTAGAAGTGAGAAATTAAGTGGAAAAGGGCAGGGTAGGGGGGTAGGGGTGCGAAAAAAAGAACGTTTCGTTTTGGGAAAAAGAACGTTTCGTTCCCAAAAGTCGAAACATTTCGTTTTGCGGATTATAGATGAAAAATATGATATAGTTCATATTACTGGAACAGAACATTATTTGCTCCCTTTTCTGACTTCATATAATACTATAATTACTGTACATGATTTAGGGTTTTATACTGAACAAAAAAAAAGTTTAAAGCTTCTTGGAAAGTATTTATTGTGGATAAAGTCGTTAAGCTACGCAAAGTATGTAACCTTTATTTCAGATTTTAGTCAACAGGAAGCTTTAAAATTAGTGCATTTAAGTAGACATTCTGTTGTTTACAATCCTATTAGTTCTGAATTTCAACCTTCACTAAAAGAGTTCAATGAAAAATGTCCCCGAATTCTTCATATAGGGACTAAACCTAATAAAAATCTGTTCAATACGATAGAAGCTTTAAAAGATCTCTCGTGCAGATTAAGAATTATCGGGAAATTGTCTGAGGCAGAAAAAGAACATCTTCAAAAAAATCATATTGACTATTCAAATGCATACAATCTCTCTGATCAGGAAATCATCCAGGAATATCAACAATGTGATATCGTGAATTTTCCTTCCTTGTATGAAGGATTTGGAATGCCTATTCTGGAAGGACAAAGCATTGGACGCGTAGTCATCACAAGCAATATTTCACCTATGAAAGACATTGCTAAAGACACAGCTATTTTAGTAAATCCTACAGATGTAAATTCCATCCGTAATGGATATAAAAGAGCAATAGAGTTGCATGATTTATATGTAGAGCGAGGATATAAAAATATAAAACGATTTTCTGTAGAAACTATAACAAATGAGTATAAGAAAATTTATGAGTTAATCAGATAATACACAATCCTCACTAATCGTAATTCTAAGTTTTTTAAGGCATAAGCCTATTTTATTGATAATCTAAAATAACAGTCACATGAAAGTCTTGCACACAGGAACATTAGATGTCAATGCCGGCGGACCAGCCATGAGTACCTATTATACTTTATATGGTTTACAACAATTAGGAGTAGATGCTGAAATTATCATGTATCCACTTTCTCCAACCGGAAAATTGAGAGGCGAAAAAGTTCCTGTTCATTTTGCCAAAGCTCCTTTGGAACATAAATTGGCTTATTCGCCTGTTCTAAAGAAAGAAATATCCGCGTTAGGCGAGTATGATATTTATCATGCACAAGGCATATGGCAGTACCCTACCTACGCATTGGTAGATGTTGCACGTAAAAAAGGAAAACCTTATATTATTACTCCACGAGGTATGCTTTATCCTCAGGATATTCGAAAATCAAATAAATTCTTTAAAGAATTATCTTTGAAATACCGTTTATTGGATGATCTGAATCGTGCTGCTTGTGTGCAGGTTACATGTAAGGATGAAATGGAACACTGCCGTAATTTAGGTGTAACCTCCCCCATTGCAATTATTCCTAATCCGATTGAAATAAAAGACTATACGGAGAAAAAGAAAGATAATATATTTCGTCTGGGGTATTTAGGCAGATTGTCTCCCCGAAAGAATGTAGAGAGTTTAATTTATGCTTTTCATGAATTGAAAGATTTTTCAAAAGATGCTGAGTTGCTGATCATAGGAGGAGGAGATGATAAATATGAAGAGTTTTTAAAGGCTGAAGTAAAAAGGTTAAACCTCAATAATGTACGATTTACTGGTTTTTTGTCAGGAAAGGAAAAAGATGAAGCTATAGCTTCCATTTCTGTCTTGGCAATGCCCAGTGAGTTTGAGAATTTGGGAAATGTAATATTAGAAGGACTTATTAGAAGAATTCCTTGTATTGCGACAAAAGGTTCTCCTTGGGAAGAACTAAATATTTATCAATGTGGATGGTGGATAGATTATAATCAAAAATCTATTACTGAAACAGTAAAAAAAGCACTGGAATTAGATTATGATCATTTACGTTTGATGGGGGAACATGGTCATAAATTAATTGTTGATAAATATTCGGTAGAGACAATAGCTGATTCTATGTTTCGTTTATATCATGCAATTTTAAATGAAAATCTAGAATCTTTGGATTTTTGTTATTTAACGAAGTGATTTAGTTTGATTAATTTATACACTTTTTTATACTATGGTTGCTAATTTAAATACTGACAGAGCTTCTTATCAAGATTTGCGTTTGCATCGAGTTCCTAAAGGGTTTCGTGGCCGTAATAAAATTGTTGTGCAATTATGGTGGATTATACAAGCTTCATTATTTGCTTGGTCTCCTCAAATTTTTTATGGTTGGAGAAGATTTTTATTGCGATTGTTTGGAGCAAAGATAGGTAAAGGTGTATTAATACGACCATCTGCAAAATTTACATATCCATGGAAAGTTTCGATTGGGGACTATAGTTGGATCGGTGATGAATGTGTTTTTTATAGTCTTGGGAATATAACTATTGGAAAACATGTCTCAATTGCCCATCGTGATTATTTCTGTACTGGTTTACATGATATTCATTCTATATCTTTTGATATTATGCAAAAGCCTATTGTAATTGAAGATGAGTGTTGGATACCTAATGATGTTTTTGTGGGTCCTGGTGTTACAATTGGAAAAGGTTGTGTGATAGGTGCAAGAAGTTCTGTATTCAAAAGTTTACCTGCTGGGATGATTTGTATTGGCACTCCTGCAGTACCAATTAAAGAACGGGGTATTAATATTAGTAATAAATAGTATTTTGTTAAAAAAATAATATGCAATGAGTAAAGTATTAATAACAGGTGGAAGTGGTTTTATTGGAACAAATCTGATAGAATATCTAATTAATCATACGTATGATGAAATTTTAAATATTGATATAACTGAGCCTAAAATAAAATCCCATTATAAATTCTGGAAAAATGTAAATTTAACAGATAAAAAAGACTTATTAAATGTCATAGAAGGATTCCAACCTGATTATGTCATTCATTTAGGGGCTCGAACGGATTTAAATGGTCGTTGTTTAATGGATTATGATGCAAATATTACAGGTGTTTCTAATTTGCTTGATACCTTAAATTATGCATCAAATTTGAAGCGGGTTATCTTTGCTTCGTCTATGTATGTTTGCGAGCCAGGTTATATACCTAGAGACTTTGATGACTATGCACCTCATACATTATATGGTAAAAGTAAGGTTGAAACAGAAAAAATTATAAAAGCTCGTAATCCACAATATACATGGAGTATAATTCGTCCTACTAGTATTTGGGGACCATGGTTTGGTGAACCTTATAATAGATTTTTTCATATTGTTTTATCACATATGTATTTTCATATGGGTAAACGAGCATGTAAAAAAACTTATGGATATATTGATAATGCAATATATCAGATTATGTCAATTCTTAATGCTGAACCTGAAAAAGTAAATAGAAAAATATTTTATATAGGTGATTATGAAGCATATCCAATTACTACTTGGGCTAATGAAATAGCTGCCATAGAAGGTATACATATTCCCAATATTCCTTTTTGGTGTTTTAAGGTTGTTGGATGGGTTGGTGACTTGTTAAAGAAATTTGGTATTAGTTTTCCCATGACAAGTTTTCGGCTTCATAATATGACGACAGATAATGTCCATAATTTAGATCCTATAAAAGAAATAGCTCCCAATTTACCTGTTTCAAGAATTGAAGGAACTAAAGCAACTTTAGATTGGATACATAAGCAAGATAAAAAATAAGTCGTTAAAGGATTCATAATGTTTTTTATAGGGATAGCGTTGCAAAAGGCCCTAAAATCAATTTGTTAAGCTTATAAATCAGATTTTCAGTTTTTCTCTTGCAAAAACTAATTAACCAAGGTCGTTTGGTCATACCTATATCTTTTTTATATCCCAATATGCTGTAAAATTAGATTGTATACTAACAGGCATATTTCCACATTAGCGGGAATCAAGACCATTCCGCAATATCTAAAATAAATTTCTTTTGATGAAAGTTTCTATCATCACTTCCTGTTTCAACCGGGAAGAAACTATCGGGCAAGCCATTGAAAGCGTGCTTGCCCAGGATTATCCTGAGATAGAATATATCGTAGTGGATGGTGCCAGCAAAGACCGTTCTCTGCAAGTGATCAATCGGTACAAGGACCGGATCAGCCGGATTATCTCGGAGCCGGACAAGGGGATGTATGAGGGGATCAACAAGGGCATCCGGGTAGCAACCGGAGATATCATAGGGTTGCTGCACAGTGATGATTTCCTGTATTCCTCGGATACCATCAGTAAGATGGTCCGGAAATTTGAGCAAAGCGGCGCGGATTTCGTGTACGGCAACGGGTTGTTTGTGGACTATCAGAATACAGACAAAGTGATCCGTAACTGGATGGGGGGCTCGTACAGTAAATGGAAGGTGAAGCACGGATGGCTTCCCTTGCATCCGACCTGCTATATCCGCAAATCCTGCATTGACCGGCTGGGTCTGTATGACGAGAGCTACAAGATTGCAGCGGATTCGGATTTTTTGTTCCGTTATCTGTATGAAGCGGATCTGAAGGTGGAGTATCTGAATGAATACATTGTAAGGATGCGGATGGGAGGACTTTCTACCGATAGTGCCAAACGGAAACAGATGTGGCAGGAGGATGTGCGTATGTACCGGAGTCACGGGCTGCCGCCTACGTGGACGAAACTGCAAAAAATGGCATGGAAAGTGCCTCAGTTTATTACAGCTAAATTGAAATTTTAATTGATACCAATATGAGCGATTTGAAAAACTATACTATCGCCGTAGCCGGCACAGGCTATGTAGGTCTGTCCATCGCTACACTCTTGTCCCAGCATCACCAGGTGACGGCTGTGGACGTGATTCCCGAAAAGGTAGAGAAAATCAATAACCGCATCAGTCCGATTCAGGACGAGTACATCGAAAAATACCTGGCTGAAAAGGATCTGAACCTGAAGGCTACACTGGACGGAGCGGCAGCCTATAAGAATGCAGATTTTGTGGTGATCGCTGCACCGACCAACTATGATCCGGTGAAGAATTACTTCGACACAAGTCATGTGGAAGAAGTAATCGATCTGGTGCTGGAGGTGAATCCGGATGCCGTGATGGTGATCAAGAGTACCATCCCGGTGGGTTACTGCCGCAGCCTGTATGTGAAGTATGCGAAGGTGTTCCGCGACACACCGGCCCTGCAGGGGAAGAAGTTCAACCTGCTGTTCTCGCCGGAGTTCCTGCGGGAAAGCAAGGCGCTGTATGACAACCTGTATCCGAGCCGGATCATCGTGGGTTATCCCAAACAGATTGAAGGCCGGGACGAAGAGAACGAGGCGATCCGTGCCATTGCCGGAGAACATCTGGAGGAGAAGGCCAAGGAATTTGCAAAGCTGCTTCAGGAAGGAGCGATCAAGCAGGACGTGGATACGCTGTTCATGGGCCTGAAGGAAGCGGAAGCGGTGAAACTGTTTGCAAATACCTACCTGGCTTTGCGCGTTTCTTACTTTAACGAGCTGGACACGTATGCGGAGGTGAAGGGACTGGATACACAGGCCATCATTCAGGGTATCTGTCTGGATCCGCGTATCGGTACGCACTATAACAATCCTTCATTCGGTTACGGCGGTTACTGTCTGCCGAAGGATACGAAGCAGCTGCTGGCCAACTATCAGGATGTGCCGGAAAATCTGATTCAGGCAATCGTGGAAAGCAACCGTACACGCAAGGATTTCATTGCGGATCAGGTGCTGAAGATGGCAGGTTATTATGATTATTACAACCGGGGTGACTTTGATCCGTCATCGGAAAAGCAGTGTGTCATCGGAGTGTACCGCCTGACCATGAAGTCGAACAGCGATAATTTCCGCCAGAGTTCCATCCAGGGCGTGATGAAGCGTATCAAGGCGAAAGGGGCGCAGGTGATCATCTACGAACCGACGCTGGAAGACGGAAGTACCTTCTTCGGCTCGAAGGTGGTGAACGATCTGGAAGCATTCAAGCAGCAGAGTCAGGCCATCATTGCCAACCGCTATGACAACTGTCTGGACAGTGTGAAGGACAAGGTGTACACGCGGGATATTTTCCGCAGGGACTAAGCGGATTTTCTTTATAAAGTGTTGCAAATCTGATCTTTTCTTGCTATCTTTAGGACATGAATCTTAAAGATAAATGCTATGAAGTATTTCACCATGGAAGAGTGCATCCACTCAAAGGTTGCCCGGGAAAGAGGGATTGACAACACGCCTTCACCGGAAATAGAGGCGCATATCACGGAGAGTGTGGAGAGTTTGCTGGACCCGCTGCGGGAGGCATGGGAAGCCTGTTCGCGGAAGCAGGGATGGGGAACGCCCGCCATCCGGATTTCATCGGGGTACCGCTGCCGGGAACTGAACCGGGCGGTAGGGGGAAGCGTGACTTCTGCCCACCGGTATGGCTATGCGTTCGATCTGATTCCGCTGAACGGACGGATGAGGGAATTCAAGGCGTTCTGCCGGGAGTTTCTGAAGGGGCGGGCTTTTGATCAGCTGATTTCGGAAAACGAAAATGATCAGGGACTGCCGCAATGGATGCACGTGGGCTGCCGGCATCCGGACGGGAAGCTGCAGCGCGGACAGCTGCTGTCGCTGGTGAACGGGCGGTATCTGCCTATGACAATGTGAAACTTTATTCTGAATATACCATGAAAACCGGAAATCTTATTTGCCTGTTGCTTTCTCTGGCCATTGTAGGGCATGTGGTGTATGCCCTGTTGAGTGAGTCGGAACCGCCGAGACTGGTTTCGCAGGGAAAGTCGTATACCGTGAAGGAACTGAATAACGAGGGGTATAATCCGGAAATTTGTTTTTCTGGCGATTTTTCGCTTTCTTTGTAAAATCAAAAAGCCGAAAGGAGAAATTATGGACGGTATGGATTTGACGTGCGGGCATTTTGTGAACCCGTTTACGGATATTGGATTCAAGATTATATTCGGACAGCCTGCCAGCAAGGAATTGCTTATCACGCTCCTTAACGAGTTGCTTTCGGGGGAGCACCGTATCACGAATCTGATTTTCCTGGACAAGGAGAATCACTCCGACAGCATGGCAGATGCGGGTATTATCTACGATCTGTACTGCCTGACGGACACGGGAGAATATATCATCGTGGAGATGCAGAACCGCTTTCACAGCAGCTTTCTGGACAGGACGTTGTTTTACATGTGTCGCGCCATTGGCAGGCAGGTGGAGAACTTGCGCGAAAAAAGAAAGAAGGAACGTGAACTGAGAATGGACGGGCATGATGCGGAGGAAGATGATTTTCTGCTGAAAGAGCCGATGCAGGAAAACTACGGCACCAGATACAGGCTTTCTACCGTGTACGGAATCTTCCTGATGAACTTCCGGGAACCGGGACTGGAAGAAAAATTCCGTACGGATACCGTTATTGCCGACCGGGAAAACGGCAGGGTGGTTAATCCGCACTTCCGGCAGATCTTCCTTCAGTTTCCTTATTTCACCAGGGAACTCAAGGAGTGTGAAACTCTTTATGACAAACTGATTTATACACTGAAGAATATGCAACACTGGAACCGAATGCCTGACGCGTTGAAAGAACAGGTTTTCAGCCGTCTGGAAGAACTTGCTGCCGTGGCTAATCTCTCGATGGAGGACCGCATCGCTTATGATAAGGCGCTGGATCGATATCGTGTGAGCCGGATTGTGGAAGAGGATGCACGTGAAGCCGGATGGAAAAAGGGACTGGAGGAAGGCCGTGCGGAAGGCCGTGCGGAAGGTCGTGCAGAAGGCCGTGCGGAAGGTCGTGCGGAAGGTCGTGCAGAAGGCCGTGCAGAAGGCCGTGCGGAAGGCCGTGCAGAAGGTCGTGCGGAAATACAAATAGCTATTGCACGGAATCTCAAGGCGTTGGGTATGAACAATGAACAGATAGCAAAGACTACGGGACTGAGAGAAGAGGATATAGAAGGACTGTAGGATGATGATAAATGAAACCAAATAAGCGAGTTGTCGCTTTCTTATAAAAACTAATCAATGATTTTTGGAAAAAAGTGGGCGCTGCTGCCAGTTCTGGCAGTGGCCTTGCCTTCATTTGCCCAAACGGAAGCATCGTTGGGCTACCGGGTGGAGGCGGATGTGAACGTGTCTGCCGGGGAGTATGCGCCGATGTGGATGACGGCCAACCGTTACGGGCTGGCGTCGGAACGGCCGAACAGCGGATGGCTCCGGGCGGGGGTGACTTATGACCAGCCGCTGAAACGGAACTGGAGAGTGGGAGCCGGACTGGATCTGGCGGGTACGCTGAACAACGGGGCGGTGCCGGACCGGGCCAGGTTCGTGGTGCAGCAGGCGTATGCGGATGTGTCGTGGAAGATGCTGACGCTGAGTATCGGAAGCAAGGAGCGGGGAAATTTTCCGCTGGACAAGGATGAACGGCTCAGCAGCGGCATGATGGTGGAAGGTATGAACGCGCGTCCCGTGCCGCAGGTGCGGGGAGAGATCCGGGAGTATCTGCCGCTGGGATTCACGGGCAACTGGCTGTCGCTGAAGGGGCATATCGCTTACGGTATGTTTACGGACAATGGCTGGCAGGAGGAGTTTGCGGCACCGGGAAAGACGGTGCTGAAGAATGTGCTGTATCACTCGAAGTCGCTGATGTTGCGCCTGGGCAACCGGGAGAAGCTGCCGGTGGAGTTTGAATTCGGACTGCTGACGGCGGCGCAGTTCGGCGGAACGGTGTACCGGAAGAATGAGGACGGCAGCCTGACGTTTGTGAAGGACAAGCCGAACGGTCTGAAGGATTTTATGAAGGTGCTGATCCCGAAGCAGGCCAGTACGCTGCAGAATGTACAGGGAAATCATTGCGGGAGCTGGAACTTTGCCTTGTCGTATTATCTGAAGGACTGGAAGTTCCGGGCGTATCTGGAGCATTATTTCGAGGATCACTCGCAGATGTTCTGGCAGTATGGCCGCTGGAAGGACGGGCATCTGGGACTGGAGGTGACCTTGCCGGAGAACCGCTGGGTGACGCGGGTGCTGTGGGAAGGACTGAATACCAAGGATCAGACGGGGCCGATCTTGTATGACGGCATCGCTGGTTCGTTTCAGGATGTGCAGATGAGCGGCGGCGACAATTATTATACGAACGGAGAGTATCTGGGCTGGCAGCATGCGGGTCTGGGACTGGGACATCCGTTCCTGCCGGGACCGGCATATAATACGGACGGCAGCAATATGTTCAAGAGCAACCGTGTCCGGGCGAATCACCTGGGAATGACGGGAGATCCGTCGGAGGAATGGAACTGGAGGGTGCTGGTGTCGTTTGCCCGTCACTGGGGAACTTATTCGGCACCGCTGGACAAGCCGCGCAAGCAGTTCGGATCGCTCTGGGAGGTGACATACCGTCCGAAGCAGCTGGCGGGATGGAGTTTCTCGGCGGCTCTGGGACTGGATCGAGGAAATTATCTGCCGGGAAATACGGCGGGAGGTACGTTCTGCATCCGCAAGACGGGGGAACTGCTGAAACGCTAGGACACCGGAAACGGTGACTGGTCTCCGACGGAGGAATGCCGGACGGGAGCCGGAAATGAATGTTGAAATGATTGAAAATAATAAAAGGGTTTATGAAAATAATACAATTAAGCGGAAAGAAGAAGGCGGCACTGGTGTATGCATTGCTGGTGCTGGGCCTGATACTGGCCTGTCTGCTGATGCCGGGATGTGCCAAGCAGCCGGTGGACAGCAGCGTGGAAGGGTTCTGGAAACTGGAACGCTTCACGACGAAGGAGGACGGAGCTGTGCATGAGCCGGAACGGATTTTCTACGGGATCACGCGCTACGTGGTGGAAATTGCGGAACGGCAGGGTACGCAGGGGTACGGGGATTTCATCGGTCGCTTCGGCTATACGGACGAGGGCCGGGAGGCGGTGATGAGTGAGTTTAAGGTGCGTGCCGCAACGAGTGACAGCAAGAAGGATGCCACGCTGGAGCAGCTGAAGCCTTTCGGTATCGGAGCGATGGAAACGACGTTCCGCATCGTGAAGGCGGACGGCAAGGCGCTGGTATTAGAATCGGATTATGCTAAGTTGGAGCTGAAACGCTACTGACACGGGATATATTGCTTCTCAGATGCGTGAGATCAGGAGCGTAATGGGGAGCTGAAACGTATGAAGTTCCCGGGGAAGAGGGAAAACGAAGTAACCAAATTTTTTGTAAAAAAACATATTGAAAAGCACTAGGTCATGAAAAGAGGAATTGCAGAGTCGTATAACCGGCTTGTAAATGTATTTGTCATTGCCTGTGATACCTGTATCGTAGGCGGACTGTTTCACAGATTTTATCATTGGGCACAGGATACGGCCTGGGAGAAGACACTCCAGGCATCGGAGTTCCAGATTGTGGCAACGCTGATGTTGTGTTACCTGCTGTGTGCGATGCATACGGGGGTAATTCTTTACCGACGGAAGGTGTTCGCGTATGAGGTGCTGACCCGTGTGACCAAGAATGTGGTGTTCTTTGCAATCCTGGGCGGGGGAATCCTGCAACTGGGAGGATATATGGATGCCTGGTCGAAGCTGTTTCTGGCGTATCTGCTGGCGGTACTGGTCTGTGTGTCGGTGTTCCGGCTGGGCCTGCGTATGCTGATCAAGGCGTACCGTACGAAGGGCGGTAACCTGCGGTATGTGGTACTGGTGGGCAGTACGGACAACAACCGGGAGCTGTATCAGGAACTGACGTCGCAAAGCTGGGCAGGATACCGTGTGCTGGGGTATTTCGATTTTGAACCGAACGGGCATTTCCCGCAGGAGTGTCCGTATCTGGGCAAGCCGCAGGAGGTGACGGATTATCTGAAGAAGCACGGGAATACGCATTTCCTGTTCTGCTGTCTGCCGTCGAAGGACCGGGAGGTGATCACGCCGATCATTGATTACTGCGAGAATAACCTGGTGCATTTCTACAGTGTGCCGAACGTGCATAATTACCTGCAGAACCGCATGTATTTCAACATGTTGGGGAATGTGCCATACCTGAGTTTGCGGCAGGATCCGCTGAGCCGTCTGGGGAACAAGATACTGAAACGGACTTTCGACATCGTGTTCTCGCTGTGTTTCCTGTGTACGCTGTTTATCCCGATCCTGATCATTGTGACCATCATCACGAAGATTACCATGCCGGGTCCGATCTTCTTCAAACAGAAACGGAACGGACTGAACGACAAGGAGTTTTACTGCTACAAGTTCCGGAGCATGAAGGTGAATGCAGATGCGGACAAGGTGCAGGCTACGAAGGATGACCCGCGGAAGACGAAGTGGGGAAACATCATGCGCAAGACGAGCATCGACGAGTTGCCGCAGTTTATCAACGTGCTGAAGGGTGACATGAGCGTGGTGGGACCGCGTCCGCACATGCTGAAGCATACGGAGGAGTATTCGAAGCTGATCAACAAGTATATGGTGCGTCACTTTGTGAAGCCGGGTATCACGGGATGGAGCCAGGTGACGGGCTACCGCGGGGAGACGAAGGAACTGAAGGACATGGAGGGACGTATCCGCGGGGATATCTGGTACATCGAGCACTGGAGCTTCGGTCTGGACCTGTATATCATCTACAAGACCGTGGCGAATGCCGTTCATGGTGAGAAAAATGCTTACTGATTCTTTCTGCTTTCAGCCGGAGGTCACAGCATGGTCCGTTTTATTTGATCTTTTCGTAAGTTCTCGCTATCTTTGCCTGCTGAAAATGAGTAAATGAAAATTAGACGAGCAAACTGAATAAGCATGAAAAGAGGTTTTTGGGAGGTATGTTGTGTGCTTGCCCTGACTGCCGGAAGTGTGCTGGCGGGCTGTGGCGAGAAAAAGGATATGTCGATGAAAATGAACGAGCCGCGCAATATCCGCGGAGTGGTGAGCTACAGACGTTCGTTCGGGGATCTGAACGACGTGCAGCTGAAGTCGGCCAAGGCAATTGGTATCCGGCCGATTGCTTCGCGGGAAGAAGCCCGGAATCTGGGAGACCGGCTGGACGAGATCGGTCCGTGTGAACTGTACGGAATGGATTCGCTGACGCACTCTATTCCGTATCTGGTGCCGAAGGCGAGTGAGCTGCTGGACACCATCGGGGCGAATTTCCTGGATTCACTGGCCTGCAAGGGGCTGAATCCGAACCGGGTGATCGTGACGTCGGTGACCCGTACGAAGGAGGATGTGAAGCGTCTGCGGAGAACCAACGGGAATGCGTCGATGAACTCGTGTCATTTCTACGGAACGACTTTTGATATCAGCTGGAAACGGTTTGAGAAGGTGGAGGATCCGGACGGACGGCCGATGCAGGACGTGAGTGCCGACACGCTGAAGCTGGTGTTGTCGGAGGTGCTGCGTGACTTGCGGAAGGCGGACCGCTGCTATGTGAAGTATGAACTGAAACAGGGTTGTTTCCACATAACGGCGCGTTGAGTATGTTCCGGTATTTCATCTATTTGTCGTTCGACGGAACGAATTACCACGGCTGGCAGATCCAGCCGAACGGAGCGAGTGTGCAGGAAACGCTGATGAAGGCGCTTTCTACCTTCCTGCGCCGGGAGATCGAAGTGGTGGGGGCCGGACGTACGGATGCCGGTGTGCATGCGCGGCTGATGGTGGCTCACTTTGACTTTGACACGGAACTGGACGGGGAGGTGGTGACGGACAAGCTGAACCGGCTGCTGCCGCCGGAGATTGCGGTGTACGGGGTGCGGCGGGTGAAACCGGAGGCGCACGCGCGCTTTGATGCAACTTCGCGCACGTACAAATATTATATCCACACGCGGAAGGATCCGTTCCGCAGGGGGTATTCGTGGCGCATCTTCCAGCCGCTGGATTTCGAACGGATGAACGAGGCGGCACAGACGCTGTTTGACTATACGGACTTCACGAGCTTCAGCAAGCTGCATACGGACGTGAAGACGAACAACTGCCGGATCATGCTGGCCCGCTGGGAGCAGACGGGGGACGGGGAATGGGTGTTTACCATCCGGGCTGACCGTTTCCTGCGCAACATGGTGCGGGCTGTGGTAGGAACACTGGTGGAGGTGGGCCGCGGCAAGCTGACCGTGGACGGGTTCCGCCGGGTGATCGAGGAGAAGAACCGCTGCAGTGCCGGTACGTCGGTGCCGGGACATGCACTGTATCTCACGGATGTGAGTTATCCGGACGATCTGTTCCTCTAGCGTTTTTCGGTCAGGTATTTCCAATAACGCACCGGCATATCCTTGCGGTGCTTGACGGGGTTCAGGCGTTCTCTGATACATACCGTTTTGAAATAGCTCTTCCAGAGATCCTGGAAGAGCTTTTCTTTTTCATCGAGCTGGTCTTCGCGGAGGATCCCGTCGGTAAGGGGTTGCTGGGCAGGATCGCTGAAGGTGATCTCGCTGACTTCGGTGCGGTCGTAATAGTAGCCGAAGCGCCGGCGGGCATCGTAGATGATCCAGGGCTGGTCGGCAAAGCGGTCGCGGAAATGGCGTACCGTAAGCGAGAGCACGTTGTAGAGGGGTTCCATGATGCCGAAGTAGGTGCCGTCGGCGGTTTTCTGGAAGCGCATGAACTGGAGGACGCGCATGCGTTCGCCACTGACTTTGCGGCCGAGCTGCCAGACGGCCAGGACATCGGGATCGGCATAGTGGGTTTCGATGTTCCGGGGAGAGTCGAATACCTTGCGGAGGTAGCGCATCAGCAGCATGGGGGCTTCGGGCAGTTCGGAGAGCCAGCAGCCGGTGACGGAAGCAAGCCCGGCGGCGGAGAGTTTCTTGCGGAGGGCCTTCCAGACGCGTTCGGACTTTTCGGGATCGGTCACGACGGTATGTACCTCGTCGCAGAACAGGGGAAGGGGCTCGCCGGCGGTGAGCAGGGCTTCGGGAAAGGTCTTGCGAGCGTAGGCATCGAACAGGGCGGTGAGCAGTCCTTCGAAGGTATGGTCGTAGAGGAAGACGGTCATGGGCGGACGGGTTAGGGGTTAATCCTGGAAATCGAAACTCAGCTGACGGTCGTCGGTCTTGCGGGCCGGACGGGGAAGGAGCAGCTTGCGTACGCCTGCGGGTCCGAGATCGAGGATGGTCTTGTCGGGCAGTTCGTGGCAGGTGATGAAATAGCGGGCTTTCTTGACCACGGCTCCCATGCGCTTGAGGTCGTAGAGGCCGATGCGGGAGAAGCGGCGCGAAAGGACAATGAGCCGTGCCGAGCGCACTCCGATGCCGGGGACGCGCAGCAGGGCTTCGTAGTCGGCCGTCAGGATGTTGACGGGAAAGAATTCCGGATGACGGAGGGCCCAGGCCAGCTTGGGATCGACTTCCAGATCGAGGTCGGGGGAGGCATCGTCCACGAGTTCATCCACCCGGAACTGATAGAAGCGCAGGAGCCAGTCGGCCTGATAGAGGCGGTTCTCGCGCACCAGGGGCGGCTGTTTCAGGGCAGGCAGCCGCTTGTCGTAGGTGTTGACGGAGATGTATCCGGAGTAGTAGACACGCTTCATGGTGGGGCGCTGGTAGAGGGCCGACGACACGTTGAGGATGTCGCGGTCGGTTTCGGAAGTGGCACCCACGATCATCTGGGTGCTTTGTCCGGCGGGAGCAAAGCGGGGTGCATGGCGGTGTTTTTTCCGTTCCTCGGCACTTTCGAGGGCGCCCTGCTGGATGTACAGCATCGGCTTGTAGACGCTCTGGTGGTCTTTCTCGGGGGCCAGCAGCTTGAGATTCTTTTCCGTAGGGATTTCCAGATTGACACTGAGGCGGTCGGCATAGCGTCCGGCCTGGCGCACCAGTTCCTCGCTGGCTCCGGGAATGCTCTTGAGGTGGATATATCCGTTGAAGCGGTGTACCTCGCGCAGGTCTTTGGCCACGCGCACCAGGCGTTCCATTGTGTAGTCGGGATTGCGTACCACACCGGAGCTGAGGAAGAGTCCTTCGATGTAGTTGCGGCGGTAGAATTCGATGGTGAGATCCACGAGTTCGGAGACCGAGAGAGTGGCCCGGGGAATGTCGTTGCTGACACGGTTGATGCAATAGGCACAGTCGTAGATGCAATAGTTGGTGAGCATGATCTTGAGCAGGGAAATGCAGCGTCCGTCTTCGGAGAAACTGTGGCAGATGCCCCATCCTCCTACGGTGTTGCCGAGACCGTCTTTGCGGCTGTTCCGGCGCACGGTTCCGCTGGAAGCGCAGGAAACGTCGTATTTGGCCGATTCGGTCAGTATCTTCAGTTTCTGGATCACCTGTTCGTTCATCTTGCTGTGTATTTTTGATCAAAGGTAGAGAGAGTTTGCGACTTGTGCAAAATCTTTGGGGATTTTGTCGTACCTTTGCGGCCGGTTATTCAACGAGACAAATTTATGTGGTTATTACTGGCTTTCTGCTCAGCGGCGTTGCTGGGCTTTTATGATGTATTCAAGAAAAAATCGCTGGCAGGCAATGCGGTGCTTCCCGTGCTGGGACTGAACACCCTGTTTTCGAGTCTGATCTTCCTGCCGTTTATCCTGATTTCTCATTTCCGTCCGGAATGGTTGCAGCATACCCTGTTTTATGTACCTGATGCGGGCTGGGAGGTGCACAAGTTTATCCTGGTGAAGTCGCTGATCGTGCTGTCGTCGTGGACGTTCGGCTATTTCGGCATGAAGCATCTGCCGCTGACCATTGTGGGGCCGATCAATGCCACCCGTCCGGTGATGACGCTGGTGGGAGCCTTGCTGATTTTCGGCGAGCGGCTGAACGTGTATCAGTGGATCGGTGTGCTGCTGGCCATCGGATCGTTTTTCCTGCTGAGCCGTTCGGGCAAGAAGGAGGGGATTGATTTCACCCACAACAAATGGATTGCCTTTATTGTGCTGGCGGCGGTGCTGGGTGCGGCAAGCGGGCTGTACGACAAGTACCTGATGAAGCAGTTTAACAACATGGTGATCCAGTCGTGGTATAACATCTATCAGTTTTTCCTGATGGGCGGGGTGCTGATGTTCCTGTGGTGGCCCAAACGCAAGACGAGTACGCCTTTCCACTGGAACTGGTGCATTCCGCTGATTTCCGTGTTTCTGTCGGCAGCGGACTTTGTCTATTTCTATGCCCTGAGCATGGACGGGTCCATGATTTCCATTGTGTCGATGGTACGCCGGGGAAGCGTGATCGTGTCTTTCCTGTTCGGTGCGATGATTTTCCGCGAGAAGAATCTGCAAAAAACGGAGCAGACTGTTACAGCAAAAACGGCGATGCTGTTACAGTTCTG